>Ga0123354_10010425_pt1 | contig 14318 bp, 16 predicted proteins | sample TergutLab28metaG_2_FD_97872 | JGI IMG/M metagenome (GOLD analysis project Ga0123354, IMG submission 97872) | Labiotermes labralis P4 segment gut microbial communities from Petit-Saut dam, French Guiana - Lab288 P4 | ecosystem: Host-associated > Arthropoda: Insects > Digestive system > Gut ... | reverse complement strand
TCAAAGAGGAGGATTTCCTGAAAGCCGTAAACTGTGTTGTTTTATATAGAAGGACAACTTCTTTAATGGTATGAGCAGAGAGGACCTCATCAACACCACCAGAGCTATACTAGCAAAGGCTGGATTCAACATTTCGTCCTCGCTTAACCTCCGCAGCATTTGCTTTGACATCGTCGGAAGGAAGGACAACACGCTGCTCATCATCAAGGTACTAAGCAACGTGGACGCGTTCTCGAGAGAGAACGCCGAGGACATGAAAGTGCTCGCGGACGCACTGATGGCCACCCCGCTGCTTATCGGCGAGACCTCCAGCTCCGGGCCTCTGGAGGCCGGGATAGTATACTCGAGGTTCAAGATCCCGATAATATCCAACGAGACCCTCGGCGAACATCTGCTGGAAGAGGTCCCGCCGTTCATATTCGCGGCGCCCGGCGGCCTTTACGTAAAGATAGACGGCGACCTCCTTAGAAAGGTCAGGGAGACCGGCGGAATAAGCCTCGGCACCCTGGCGGAGACCACCGGTGTCTCCAGGCGTACGATCCAGATGTACGAGTCCGGAATGGGAGCCATGATCGAAGCCGCGATGAGGCTCGAGGAGTTCCTTCAGGTGCCGATAATAGAGCCGATCAACCCCTTTGAATATAAGAGCACAAAGAAACTCGAGGATTATGAAGTGGCCGACGGCAGCGTTACCGATTCCAAAGCGTTGAACCGTCTTCTCGAGATCGGGTTCGCGATAACCCCTATCACAAAAAGCCCTTTTGAGGCAATATCAAGGAGCAGACAGACCATATTCCTTACCGGCCTCGGCATCGATGAAGACAAACTTGTACAAAAAGCATTGATCGCTTCGGAGATCTCGAAGATCTCGGGCAAGCATTCTTTGATAATAGTTGAGAAAGAGCGTTCGGCGGAGCACATCGAGACCACCGCCGTGGTGACAAGCGAAGAATTGAAGAAGATCGATGATCAGGATGCTTTAACGGACCTTGTACTTTCAAGGAGCACAAAGAAATGATCTCCCTTGAGATCGGAAAATGCAAGGTGGATATCCTACCTGTCGTCAAAGGACTTGTGTCCGAAGCTGAAAAGGTCAGGGAAGCATACGGGGGATACGAAGCGTATGCGGTCGCCCTCGGGATAGAGGAGATAATCGCGCTGAAGCGCCGGGACGAGATGGAGGAGATCCAGGAACTGAGCGAGATAGACATGGTCTACGTCTACCATCTCTCAAATTTTGGAGAGATAGAGTCGCCTACGCCCGCTTTCTGCGAGCTGATAGATCTGTGCTCAAATGACTCCATGGAGGTCATACCTCTTGACATGAACAATGAAGAGTTCACCGAGATGTACGTCAATACGGTGAATGCCCTGGAGTTCGTAAAGGAGCACAGGCTCGCAAAAAAAGGGATGAAGCGCCGTTTCGATATGTCTTCGCCGGAGTCGTTCGCGATATCCTGGGACAATTATCTGAATAAGGTCAAGGGATATTGGAAAGTGAGCCAAAAAAGAGAAGAGTACATCGCATCGCAGATAGAGGATACAGCGAGGTACCGGCACTCCCTGCTCGCCGTCGTCGATGTGGAAAGAATAAGTAGCATTGTAGAAATCATTGAGCACGGAGGCATAAAGCAATGAACGAAGAGTGCCCAAGGTGCAGGGAGTACGTGGCTAAGGGAGGTTTCTTCTGCGGAGCGTGCGGCCGCCGCCTCAGAAATGCGGAAGGAGATGTGCTTCCAACAGAAAGTGACCCTTTCTTCGGCGAGTATGCTCCGATGCCTGAAAAACAGCAATTCGGCCTTATTGAGCTTATTCTTCTGGCCGTTTGTTTTGTTGTCATGGCCATCGCTGTCTTTGAAGCAATAACCCTTGCGGTCCACATTCCGGAGATCTCCCTTTTCCTTTCGGACAAATACCTCTATTTCTTCCTCCTCACGCCTTTCCCGCAAACGGTCTTCTTCCTTCACGGTTTCGCGCTTCAGGCGTATCTGGTGTTAATGACCGTTATCATCATCGCATGCGTGACTATCGCCATAAGGAAATTGGCGGACGGGATCAGAGCTCCCGGCGGCAAGATCGAGCCGGGCGGCGCCGAGAATACCGCCGCCTTTTGGATATGCATATTTCTGTGTGCCGGCCTTGTGATCAACTTCATCGTCACGCTCATTACAACAGCTGCAGGGTCGGAGATCGGAGTTCCGGACTTCGGCGGCAAGATCGAACAGATGTTCCTTATGGCGGATGCAGCGTTCTGGGAAGAGATCGTCACCCGCATGCTCTTCATCGGCGTGCCGATGGCGTTGATCTCGCTCGTTGTAACCAGAAAAAAAGAATCGTTCAAATGCTTGTTTGGCGGTTTCGGAATGAGTATGACCGCGGTCGCGCTCATAATCATATCCGGCGTGATCTTCGGTCTGGCACATTACCCTGGCTGGGAAAATCAGTTGTGGAAGGTCATCTCGACTGGGGTAATGGGCATATTCCTCGGATACCTGTTCGTCCGTTTCGGACTATACGCCGCGATACTGCTCCATTTCATCACTAACTTTCTTTCATCGTTCAATTGGATGGGGGCAGAATGGCTTCTCATAATCCTGACCCTGTTGCTTCTGGCAATGGGATTCGTCGCCCTGGCGTACATATTGAAGAGGCTCTCGAGTTCCGGAAGAACGATCAAGTCTCTTCCTTCGTTCAAGAACGGGTTCATAAAAACAAATGACCGTATCTGAGAAGGCCTTCCGTTCGGCTTACAGGCCGACCCTGCGCATGATCTCTTTCAGGCGCTTTTGCGACTCGATCGCAGACTCCATGTTCCTCGATTCGATGATGTAGTTGCCTCTGTACCGCTTCAGTTTCGACAGAACAGGGATGAAATCTATGTTCCCGTCGCCGATGGTCATGTGGTCATCGTTCTTGCCTGTATTGTCATGAATGTGGATGTTCGCGATCCTTTCGCCGAAGGCGTCAATGCATTCGTCTATCGATCCCATCGTGTTCGCATGGCCGATGTCGAAACAGATCATCAGGTCCGTGCCTTCTATCAGGTCCAGCAGTTCCTCCGGGGTCCTCCCCATCATTATGCCGAAGGACGGCATGTTCTCGATCGCTGCGGTCACTCCGTACTCTTTGGACCCTTTGTCTATTACCTTAAGAGAGCGTTTTGCAAGTTCCGCGGACCTGTCCTTCACATCATACAGCACCATGGAATACACTCCGGGGTGGATCGTCACTGTTTTGACCCCCATGCGGTTGGCGTGCTCCATCGTCCTGAGCATCTCTTCGATAGAGGCCTCCCTCATCCTATCATTCACGGATGCTATGTTGATGTCGCAGATCGGGGCGTGTATCGAATATTTCATGCTGTACGACCCTTTTATCTCATTGAACCTGGAAGAGAACTTGGTCACAGCGTTCTCTGCCTCGGAAAATATCTCCCACAGTTCGAAATCCTTTGATACCATGTCCATGACCTTTTCCGGGTCGATTATCCCGAACTGCGTGCATGACATACCTATCATTTCCTCACCTCTTCGCCGTCCACCGTTCTCGGCGCTATCTGGTCGATGAGCTCCTCCGGGTCATCGCATTCCATGGTCACCATCAGCGTCCCTAAGATGGTCTTCGGTTCTGTGAAGGATATCTTGCCTACGACGGCGACCTGCTTGTTCAGGTGCAGCACGATCCTATTTCCTCTGTTCCCTTTGAACATCGTCGACCTTGTGCTGTCAAGTATCTTTTGTTTGCGGATAAGCTCATAGAACTTTTTTGTGCTGGCCTCTCCTTTGAACCCGTCATCCGTCCTCTCCAGCGAAGCGTCCGGAAAGATGTTCAGAATGGCTCCTTTTACCTTTTCCTGATCCTCGCTGGGATATACGCGGCATGATATCAAGACCGAGACCATGAGACGGGGCAGGTATTGTGCATATTTAACTCCCTTTGCGCATAGCTGAAAGGTTATTTAGTGAAATACCGCATAGGGGGCTTCATGCGGTCGGAGGTACTTAGTGCGGCAGCTAGGAAGAACCAATTCTTCTCGCCGGATGCATTAGAATATGTACTTTCAAACCCCGACCCGATATCATTTGCCAACACTCTTCTGGCCACACTTTCCGAGAGCAGTATCTTCATCGAGAAAAAGGACATTCTGAGCTTTGTCGCCGGGGATGCCGCCATTGCGCCGGAGAGGAAACCGATCACACCCAGGAACAAGAACCACAGCGACATTTCGATCGTTCCCGGGACCGACATCACAGGAGATTCGACCTGCGAGGGCAAGATCGAGGACTTTGCCGCTTACTTCCGGAACAGGTTCTTTGCCCTGAAGAAGATGATCGAGAAAAGAAGGGACTTCGGAACATCCGTCCCGATATCAAAAGCGATAACCCTCGGAAGGGAGGCGCGGATAATAGGGATGATATACGAGAAAAAAGAAACGAAGAACGGCCATACCACGCTGCGCGTGGAGGACGAGAACGGAACATGTACCGTTCTGATATCAAAGGAATCACCATGCTACGGGGAGCTGTTCGTTAATGACGAGGTCATCGGCATCTCCGGAAAACCGTCGTCGAGAGGGGACCTTTTCATCGCGGACAAGATATTCAGGCCCGATATCCCCGCCGGACGCGCCTGGGTGCCTTCGGACTCAGTGGCTTCCGTCGCATTCCTTTCGGACATACACGTCGGAAGCTATGCTTTCCTGGAGAAAGAATGGAAGAAGATGATAAGCTGGCTGAGGACGAACTCATATGACATGGACCTTGACTATCTCGTTCTGCCCGGAGACGTGGTCGACGGGATAGGGATATTCCCTGGGCAGGAAGGGGAGCTCAACATCGCGGACATCTACGAACAGTACGAGAAGCTCGGAGAATATGTCAAGGAGATCCCGGACCACATCAAGATAGTGATCCAGCCCGGCAATCATGACGCTGTGAGGCTGGCAGAGCCGCAGCCTGCGCTGGGAAGTATATTCACCAAAAATTTCGATTCCAACGTGATCATGGCTGGGAACCCCGTCAATATCGAGATAGAAGGCAGGACGATCCTCTCTTACCACGGCAAGAGCATCGATGACTGGGTTTTCAGCGTACAGAGCCTGAACTACGAAGACCCGATCAGTGTTATGAGGGAGATGCTGACGCGGCGCCACCTTTCGCCGATGTACGGTGGGAAGACGGCCATGGCGCCTGAGAAGAAGGACTACCTTGTCATCGACCGGGTCCCGGACATCTTTGTATCGGGCCACGTCCACGGCGCGGGGAAGATGGACCACCGCGGCGTCAAGATCATCAACGCATCGGCCTGGCAGAGCCAGACGGATTATCAGAGGTCGCATAACTTCAATCCGAACCCGGCGATAATGCCTGTCGTGCACCTCGGCACCGGCGTTATGAGGATGATGGACTTCATAAAATAAGGCAAAAAGAGATTTGTTTAAAGGGTTTTGATTTAAGAGGTTTAGGTGTAAAGGAATACCCAGACGATCAGAAGGAAGCCCAGTATGAGCATCGCGTAAGCCGTGACCCAGATGAATGTGAAGGCCCTTTTCAGTTTCTTCGGATCATCCGAGATCCCATCCACACGGTCTTTGAGCGATCTCACTCTGCGGCCTCTCCTTTCCTTTTCAGATGTTTGAGGCGGATCGTGTTCTCCCTCTCCATCTCCTCAAGCCTGAAACTAACGAATCTCTCGGAATCCTTCAGTTCAGGTATGATCTTGAATTCGAGGGCGTTGACCCTTCTTTTTGTCCTCTCGATCTCATCCAGCAGCTTTTTCATTGTGGTCTCGACCTCGGCCGCGCGGACCAATGTGTCGAGAAGTTTCTCGAAGGCCATCGCGGCCTCCTCGATGTAGGCGGATGTTTCGATCACACCATATCCCTTTTCGGTCATTTTGGTGTGGATCGAGGTTGCCTCCACTTTAGGGACCATCATCCCCATTATGCTCTTACTGCCAAGCTTGACCTCTGGTTCTGTTTTAAGAGCGTATGCTGCGCTCTTCACGGCGATCTCTCCTTCGACCGCACGTGCAATGGTTATTTTCTCCATTGCCGTTTCGTAATCGGAGAAGACACCCTCACGCATCTTCTTGGCCTTTTCCAGCACCTCAAAGAACTCAATGATGAGACCGTCCCTCTTCATCTTCATGATCTTGTATCCGCTCTCGGACAGCTTGATCCTTTTTTTGAGACTCAGGAGGGTCGAACGGTTCGGGGTGATTTCTTGGCTTGCCATGAGACTCACTTCTGTTTCAGGTACTTCTCGATGTACTTACGGTCTATCCTGGTCAGCTGATCGACGTCAAGCTCTTCCAGGATCTCCCACGAGATGTCGAGGGTCCTCTCTATCGAACGGTCCTCGTCTATGCCCTGACGGACGACGCGGTCCTCGAACAGATCTGCGAAGTCCAGGAACTTCCTGTCCTTTGCCGAGAGCGAGTCCTTTCCGACGATGGCCACCAAACCGCGGAGGTCCTTTCCTTCCGCATATGACGCGTACAGCTGGTCGGACACCGCTTTGTGGTCTTCTCTGGTCTTGCCTTTTCCCACACCGGAGTTCATCAGACGGCTCAGCGAGGACGAGACGTTCACCGGCGGATAGATACCGTTACGGTGGAGCTCCCTCGAAAGAACGATCTGTCCTTCGGTGATGTATCCCGAAAGGTCCGGGATGGGGTGAGTGATATCATCGCTGGGCATCGACAGGATGGGGATCTGCGTGATCGAACCTTTTTTGTCCTTGATCCTTCCCGCACGCTCATACAGCTGGGCGAGGTCGGTGTACATGTAGCCGGGGTATCCGCGTCTTCCGGGAACCTCTTCTCTTGCCGCACCTACCTGACGCAGCGCTTCGCAGTAGTTCGTGATGTCGGTCATAATGACAAGCACCTGCATTCCGAGCTCGAAGGCCATGTATTCCGCGGTGGTCAGGCCGAGACGGGGCGTAACGATACGCTCGACGGCCGGGTCGTCCGCAAGGTTCAGGAAGACCACTGCACTCTTCAGCGCGCCTGTCCTCTCGAACTCTTTCATGAACATCTGTTTCTCTTCGTTCGTAATGCCTAGCGCAATGAACACCACCGCGAACTCCTCGTTCTCTCCGAGAACCTTCGCCTGTCTGGCGATCTGCAACGCTATCTCATTGTGAGGAAGTCCTGACCCCGAGAAGATCGGCAGCTTCTGCCCTCTGACGAGGGTGTTCATTCCGTCGATCGTCGAAATACCGGTCTGGATGAAATCCGCCGGGCTGTCTCTTGCCCACGGGTTGATGGCCGCTCCCACAATGTCCAATTCTTTATCCGGGACTATCCTTGCTCCTCCGTCGAGGGGCTCTCCGGCTCCTGTGAGGACCCTTCCGAGCATCTCCCTGGAGACGGGCATCTTCATCGTTTCGCCGAGGAAACGCACCGACGCCTGCCTGTCTATACCTGAGGTGCCTTCGAATATCTGGACCACCACGATCTCATCGGATGTGTCGAGAACCTGCCCTCTTTTCATCGTTCCGTTGGAAAGCCTTACGCTGACCATCTCCTGATATCCGACGGGCTCTGTCTTCTTGACGAAGACCAACGGGCCCGCTATCTGAGAGACCGTCTTGTACTCCTTGGATACTTTTGCATTTGTCATTGCTTTCACGCTCCCAGTCCCGCGAACTGCGTTTCCATGTCACTGGACACGGCCTCGAGCTCGGAATCTATGTTCTCTTCGTATTTGGCCTGGTTGAACCTCTGCCTCACCGGCAGGTACGCGATCTTATCGACCTGTACTCCCGCCGCAAGCGCATTGTCCGCAAGGTCCGAGAATTTCTTGATCAGCGTCATCATGACGTGCTGCCTTTTGATCGGGCAGTATGCGTCCACCGGGTGGTAGGCGTTCTGCTGCAGGAATATCTCACGGATCATCTTTGCTACTTCCAGGGTCAGTTTCTGCTCGTCCGGCAGAGAGTCGGAACCGACCATCTGCACGATCTCCTGCAGTTCTGATTCTTTCTGAAGGATCTGCATGGCCCATGCCTTGAGGTCCGGGAAGTTCTCAGCCACATTCTGCTTGTACCAGCCGCTCAGCTGCTTGTCGTACATAGTGTACGAGGTCAGCCAGTTGATCGTCGGGAAGTGCCTTCTCTCCCTTAACTTGGTGTCAAGGGCCCAGAACACACGGACGATACGCAGCGTGTTCTGCGTGACCGGCTCGGACAGGTCTCCTCCGGGAGGAGATACCGCACCGATGACGGAGATCGATCCATTCTCGCCTGACAGGACGTTAGCCTTACAGGCACGCTCGTAGAACTCGGACAGACGTCCGGCCAGATATGCGGGGAAACCTTCCTCTCCGGGCATTTCTTCCAGCCTTGAGGAGATCTCACGCATGGCCTCCGCCCATCTTGAGGTGGAGTCTGCCATCAGCGAAACGTCGTACCCCATGTCCCTGAAGTACTCGGCAATGGTGATACCTGTGTAAACAGATGCTTCCCTTGCCGCGACGGGCATGTTCGATGTGTTCGCGATCAGGACGGTCCTGTTCATCAGGGACTCGCCCGTGCTCGGGTCGACCAGTTCCGGGAACTCTGTCAGAACTTCTGTCATTTCGTTCCCGCGCTCGCCGCAACCGATGTACACCACGATCTCTGCGTTGGAGTATTTGGCAAGTGACTGCTGCGTGACCGTTTTCCCGGTGCCGAATGCACCCGGAATTGCTGACGCGCCGCCTTTTGCAAGGGGGAACATAGTGTCCAACACCCTCTGCCCCGTTATCAGCGGGGAATTAGGCTGCTGCTTCTCCCTTACAGGCCTGGACATACGTACCGGCCATTTCTGCATCAGGCTCACTTCCTGCCCGTCCACATTCGCTACGATATCTTCGACCGTGTGTGCGCCTTCGGATATGTCGCTTATCTTTCCTTTCCTGAACGTCGGGGGGATCATGATCTTATGTAACATCGAACCTTCCATGACGGTACCGATCACCTGCCCTGCCTCGACCTCATCACCATTCTTTACTGTGGGCTTGAAGTCCCACTTCTTCTCTCTATCGAGTCCAGGTGCGGTAACCCCGCGGAAGATGTAGTCTCCCATTTTGTCCCTGAGCACGGGAAGAGGCCTCTGTATTCCGTCATAAACGGATGTGAGAAGTCCCGGACCGAGTTCCGCGACAAGAGGGAGCCCGGTGTTTGTGACCGGCTCTCCGGGTTTGACACCCGAAGTATCCTCGTAAACCTGGATGATTGAGTGGTCGCCTAGGATCTTGATGACCTCTCCCATGAGACCTTCCTTTCCGACATGCACGACATCGTACATCTTGGGGGTGATCCCGGTTGCTGTCACCACAGGCCCTGCGACCCTGTGAATTACACCTTTAGTGCTCATTTATTCATCCTCTGTTTTGTATAAATCAACGCCAATTACTCTTTTGACCCTCTCGCGAAGGTCGCTTTCGTCTCCGCCCACCGGTACGACGACCGGCTGGATGGAATCCAGGACCTTTGTCCTGACGTTGTGCGGAAGATAATCAAGATCTCCGGCAGCAACGGCCAGGATGCCGACGTTCGCATCCGACATGGCCTTTGTGATCACGTTTTGGTAATTACTTTCATCTGCAACGAACACATGCTTCAGCCCAGCCAATCTGAACCCCAGCACGAACTCCTCGCTTCCCACTACTGCGATTTCCATCAGATCACCAACAGCCCTTTGATAGTGTCCCTATCCAATCCACTTTCAGTACCCCTTGCTATGACCCGGATGTTCCTGACCTCATATTCTTTATTGATCATGTAGTCTACGACCGGGACGACCGACAGCGGATACAGGCGCGAGAACTTCTTTGCTTTATGCCTCTCGTATCTTCTGAGGCCAAGCACGGCTTCCCTGACATCGTTGGATTCCAGCGCAGTTTTTATCTCTTCGCCGAATTCAAGCTGTGACGCCTCCGACATCATGGAGCCTATATCCTCTGCGTTGGCCAGAAGCGCCAGCATCCTGTCGTCGATCTTCCTCCCTCCGCGGATGATGTATTTCATCACCTGCTCCCCGTAGATACCTTCTGATTTGAGTTTCAGGATGGTCTCGAAGTTCTTCATGTCCACCTCTTCCCTGATGTAATCATAGAAAAGATGGGAAGGCCTTGATGAAAGGTCGATGCTTTTGATCAGTCTTTCATAGTGCACTTTGTCCAAGTAATCCTCGATCACTCCGAGGTTCCCGCTTGATTTGTAAGCTGCCAGAATCTCCTGGGGGAAGCTCACGTGAGCGATCTTCCCGAAGTTCGTAAGGATGTCATCGTCGGAGTCGAAAGCTATCAGTTTGTCCAAAGAATCGGCGCTGAGCCTGCCAGCGGCGACAAGGTCCTCCCTGATCCCCTCCGCATCCAGACCGTAGGACTTTCCGCGGAGTATGACCTTTAAGTTCCATACATCCCACTTGTCAAGGTACGCGGAGACCATTTCGTAAAGCTCTCCGGTTGAAGACATGAGTATGCTGCTGAACACTTTTGCCATGTTCAGATGGGTCGCGTGCTCCAGGAGATTCAGGCCCGACAGCCTTCCTGCCAGGTCAGCCATCTCTTTGCTGTAGCCCGCCTCGCTTATGTAGCGAGATATCTCCGGCACGGTCATCATCAGCAGCTTGTCGTAATCCTCTTCCTTTAACAGAAGGGATTTCTTCGCTTTTACTCTGGCGACGGTGTATGCGTAGTTGCCTTTGCCTCTGTTGCGCCTGAACATGTGTCTCACTCGAACAGGATGTCGGACAAGGCCTTTATCTCGCGGTTCCAGATCGTCTGAAGTAAGGTCACATACTGCATGTCGACCTCTACGGTGTTGTCCTCACTTTGGAGGATCAGCCCCGCACGTATCTTCGGGTCCGTCTCGACCGTTTTTACACCAAGCTCCTTTGCAGTGAAGTCGTCCTTCGGGGAGAGCACTGCTTTCGGCTTATCGATGACGGCTTCCGCCGACCTTACCATTTCTTTGTACTGCTCCAATTTTACTTCTCTCGGAGCAGACTCAAGGTCGGCCAGCACCGTCTCGAACGCTTTGGCGAGGATCTCCTTCTTTTTAGATAGGACTATCTTCTTGCTTTCCAGCTCTGCGCTTGAAAGTTCTTGGCGTTTGAGACGCTCAATTTCTTCTTTGAGCTTCTTGTCCTCTTTTTCTTTCATGTCCGAGATCAGCGCGTCCGCTTCGGCCAGGATCGCCCTGACCTCTGCCGCTGCCTGCGACTCTATGTCGCCGGCCTGCTTGTCGGCAGACGCTTTGATCTCGTTCACGACGTTATCTAATGCCATATTAAGGCCTCAGATCTTTACATCGCAAACAGAATGATGATAGCTATCACAAGACCGAAGATAACGATGGTCTCGGGAATAACCATGAAGATCATTGCCGTACCGAATATGCTTCTGTCCTCTGTCATCGCTCCAACTGCAGCCGCTCCTACGTCTTTCTCTCCCATCCCTGCTCCGATTCCCGTAAGCCCGACGGCGAGACCCGCTCCGATAGCGGCTATTCCTGCTGCTTCTCCTTCTAATGCCATTTTTATACCTCTTTATTAGCTTCTGCTTCAGTTAAAATCGTTTTAATGCGTTTGACCCTCAACGGTTCGTATCTAGTCCCGCCGCCGACGAAGAACTTCGTCATCAGCTCCACGAACTGCAGCCTTAACGCGTGCAGTCCGCCCGACAGTATCCCCAGGGTCCACACCACCAGGTGTAGGAATGCCAAAAACAACAACAACGGTATCAGTATGTACACGCTGGGCCACACCACTTCCCCTCCGGGGACCTTGGTTATTCCCATGAACATAATGAATATTATGTAATTGAAGGCCATTGCCATGCCGGCCTTGGACATACCAATGGCCGCCAAACGTGCATAGGACAAGATCATCCCGACAACTCCGGGCAGCTCGATCACTGCTTTGGCGCCTTCTGTCTTGAAGTTCACCGCCAAACCAAAAGCGAGCATTGCCCCTCCCGCGATAAGAAGATACAATACCAGACCTTCCAACGGGACATTGCTGAACATCCACTGAGTCAATGCGTAGCATAACACTACCATGCCAATGAACTCTATGATCCATCCTCCCTTCTCAAAGAAAGCGTGTTTGCTGTTGTGCTGTCTCCTTATGTTGAGGAAACCGCACACGTATCCGATCATGATGTGGATTATACCAATGTAGACTGCCATCTTCAACAGCATGACGACATCGCCGCCTACCAGTTTCGACACGCCGTGGCCGTTCACCAGGATTCCGGTGAACCATTCCGGCATGTGAATTCCCAACAGTCCTTCCCATGTCATATGCAGCGGCGGCTCCCAATGGCCGACGAAGTGCATTCCGAGCGCTTCTCCGAAGAAGAAGAACCCGAACAGGAACGACCATATGCCGCCAAAGAACAGCACGGTGGCGATAGCACGCCAGTCTTTGTGGTGCGTTACCTTGAGGCCGTACGCCCCCAGAATGATAAAGGGTATGGCGTAGCCGCAGTCTCCTATCATGAATCCAAAGAACAACGGAAGGAAGAACATGATCAAGACCGAAGGGTCGATCTCCTGATATTTCGGGACCGCAACCAAACTGGTGGCGTGTTCATATTCCTTCGCGACTATCCCATTATTGCTCTTTGTAGGTACTTTTTTGAATCTATCCTCAGCCTCTTCTTCCTCGTGCAGGTTCCTGCCGCGCGTCTCTTCGAACTCGACGTGGATGTCGTTTCCAAGTCTTGATTCGAGTTCGGTCGTCACGATCTCTACCTTCTTTGTCGGTATCCAGGCGTCCATTATGTACGAGTACTCTCCCACCGCGACCCTGAGCGGGACCTCTCCCTTCTCGATCTCGATAGAAAGTTCCTCGTCCGATGCACTAAGGAATGTTTTGTGTTTTATCTGAAGTGCCTCGACCTCTTTCTCAACAGATTCGAGCTGGGTGTTGAGGTCCACCAAGCCCTCATCGGTCTGTACGAGTACCTGCGGCACCGGCCCTTTTCCTTCTGGCACTGCGATCTCTATGAATCCGTGCTCCGACAGGATCGATGCTGCTTTATCCCTGTCCTCCGCCCTCACAAACACTGCTACCGCTCCGCCTTTTTTCTTATTGAAAGAAACAAAGTATTCGGAGTCCGCAAGTGCTTTGAGCGCCTCGGACGGGTCCTTCTCTACTGACCCCGCTACAACCGCCAGACTCTTGTACCCAGAATAGAGTTCAAGGTCCACCGGGAGCGCTGCGAGAATTTCTAAGCTCTTCTTCTTAGCGTTTAATTCAGTGATTCTCCGATTAAGATCATTTTTGACGTCGAGGACCTTCAGAACTTCTGCCTCGACGCTCTCTATGTTGCCGGATGATATCTGGCTCTTTATGTCGGCCACTGAGACCTTGGCTGTTTCGGTCTTTTTTGTTATACCGAGCTCTTTTTCCATTGACCTTATCTTAAGCAGCCTTTCGGATGCTTTCAGATTGGAGGACAACGGGGCCCCAATGGACATACCATCTGCGCCGGCAGTATGATCTATCACGTGGAGCACGTTCACGCTGTAAAAGGCTTCGATCGCCTCTTCCATGCGGGATTTGGTGCCCACGACCACGATCCTACTCATTGACTCAGGAAGCGACATTTATCGTCCTCTCGAATTCTTCGATTAGAAAATCATTCACTTCTTTGATCTTTTTAACGGAGGACTCTTCTATGGAACCTGCCTCTTTCTCGCCTACGGCGAGAAGCTCGCTCCTTTTCCCATCAAGCGTCCTCTGCTCTGCTGCAATGGTGGATTCGTAGTTGCTGCGCATCTCTGCTTCAGCATCCTGAATCCTCTTCACAGAATCTCTGCGGGCTTCCGCGATAGCTATTTTTTTGTCTACCTCGGCCTTTTCGACCTTGGCATCCGCCTCCGCTTCAGCCTTCTTTATTTCCGAAAGTATGTCAGTTCGGCTCAATTTACTCTCCCCGACTATATGCCGAGCACTTGTATCAAGTGGTTATACTTAAGCGTAATTGTCTTTCCGTGCTGTCTTTACCCAAAAAAAGAGTTCACTCCTTATCCCCGGAAAACGAGCGTACCTTTATCTTTGTCTCTTCGAGCAGCTCTTTCGAGAGGTCGTCCGCATACCCAGTCTTATAAACGACTTCGACAATCCCCGAATTTATCAGTATCTTTGTGCACATTGAACAGGGGAATGTCGTAGTATATATCGTGGCATCTTTTACGCTTACTCCGAAATATGCGGCCTGTGCCACGGCATTCTGCTCTGCGTGCACGCCCCTGCAAAGTTCGTGCCTTGTGCCCGAAGGTACGTTCAGCTGCTCTCTGATACATCCGAGCTCTTCG
>Ga0123354_10010424_pt1 | contig 14318 bp, 8 predicted proteins | sample TergutLab28metaG_2_FD_97872 | JGI IMG/M metagenome (GOLD analysis project Ga0123354, IMG submission 97872) | Labiotermes labralis P4 segment gut microbial communities from Petit-Saut dam, French Guiana - Lab288 P4 | ecosystem: Host-associated > Arthropoda: Insects > Digestive system > Gut ... | reverse complement strand
GGCCATTATCTCCGTAACCGTTCAACTTTGGACATAGGTGTTTTGGGTTATATAGGTATACTTTAACATAAGGAACACCCTCCCGAAGTCTGGCACATTCCTCCTGGGACACCCTGTATATAGATGTGTGTGTGTGTGTGTCTGAGGAAATGTGACATTTTTCGAGAGGAACTTCCTTAGGTTAATTTGTTTCGATACAACCAAACGTTTCTCTATCCGAAGTTGAACGTTTACGTAAAGACACAAGGAATAATGTGGTCTACTTGCGGTTCCACGTACTGTACCTGTTTAACACGGTGCGTTACCTGCACACTGCGCAGGTCCGTCCTTGATCCGATACCCAAACCAAGCTATGCAGAAGCAATTATGCCCTGTAGCACGTGATAAGCTACGGACGGCTTTTATAACAATCGTGCGAGTTTTTATTGCTTAATTAATATCTTTGTCACTCAGATGTTAACGGTCTAGTACATTTCCTGGTCGGTGACTTTGGAATTGCATTTTCTGACAATTATGTTCTTACGTATATCCCAAAAGTAGTAATTGTACTATGACATCACCATTTGCGGTTCTTCTAGACACTGCGGAAGAACGTTTAGTGACCGCGGTCCTCCCATTACCTAACGTTCTGACGAGGAATGTGATCACAGTCCACAATGTAGTTACCAGTTACCGGCAGCACGACTGTTTATTGCATTTCATCAGATGAGTTACACGGCTACATGTTTCGACAACTAAGTGGTCAGTTTTAGGCCACTAAAAGACATAAAGTTAAATTACATTTGCCACTTCAATACTGTTTGGTCAGACCGAAGTGTCAGTGTCGGTTGTTACAGTACAACTATGAATGTCACCAGATAACACCAGCGCTCTGCGGAGTGAGGCTGGAGGTTCTAACAGTGATAACCATAAAGATCGCTCTCTTCTGGATCTTACGCCGTGTAGTCTGCTGGAAGTGTACCGACGTTGCGAAGGAACTTACTACCGTCACACTACCAGCCTACACGACGTCACATACTACAAGGTCGGTAATCTTCAGTGCCTTTTTTTATCGGGCTTTGTTTTGCATGTGTAATGTTATATATATATATATATATATATATATAACATTATATATATTTATTTCATGCTACTTTATCTCAGATTTTTAGAGCGTCCACAGGATTTGTTTCCATGAATCGACAGCACAAGAGACGAACTGTGTCAAACGACATTTGTACTGCATTCACTTCACAGCTTGCCTTATCCACGGTTGCGAAGTCACTGGCATCCTGCTTCTTATTCAGGAAGTCCCGGATTCAAATCTGGGCACAACGACCGGTTTATCTCAAATTAAACAAAGCGTACTTCTTTCCGTGCCATTTTGAAATACCGTGTTCGTTCTTCCTGTCACTGAACGCCAGCAGTCACTGAGGTACTGCGATCAGTGTATAGTCCTCCCGACAGGTCCACAGCCTGTCCCAAAGCCAGTTACCCACACAGTGCGATCGACTGCTTCCTCTTTCAATTTCCAGTACCCTCTTGTTTCCTTAAGACAATCCAGCAGCTCCGCACGTCTTCTTCTTCGCGTTCCCGTCACGCCTATCCTTCCCTCTATATTCCCTTTAACAGCGTGTTGTATAAGGATATTTCTTCGCAAACGTAACCAACTACAGTAAGTTTATAACCCTAAAATTATAGTCACAGATGTTACATATTATTTTACATTGTACATTTTATACTTCAGTGTAATTACACAGCACACACAGACATAATTTGATACGTACCATAGATTTAACTATAATAAGCTTAGACAAAGCTTGGTAACAGCATGGACCCCTCATGTAACCCACACCACCCAACCTTTCTGACAGATACGAGATCTCGTGCCTACTTTACCCCCTCCCTACCCCATATAACAGCCTATGTATGTTTTGTATAACTGCTTAATAAGTATTTAATGTACAACCTGAAGATGGCCAATATGAAGCGCCGAAACATGTAGTTGTACCTTATGTAGAAAATACTTTATATTATACCAATAAATATAGTTGTGTTAGACGAGTACACACACACTACATTAGTACACACACACTACATTAGTACACACACACTACATTAGTAACCAATCCAGTTAGCCTTCCTGCTTTTTACTGTACGCAGGACTTTCCTCTCCTTTATAACTCTCTGTAACACTTCTCCATTTCTCACACGATCGGCCCAACTGATCTTTTCCATCCTTCGCCAGCACCACATTTCAAAACTTCCCAGGTATTTTGATCTACTTATCGAAGAGCCCAATTATCAGCACCATACAAACCTGTGCCCCAAATTTTGCACTTTACTCGTTCAGTCCATTTTTCTGAAGAAAGAGAGTCACCTTCTTGTTCAATGTACCGTAAAATACAGTAGATTAAAACTGTCCGTGTACTTGATTAAACAGCAAACCATGAAGGCACACATACGTTGAGTGGAGGTATAAATCCACGCATTTTTTATCTCGACAGTAGATGAAGGTGAATGGTCAGATCTACGTCCTGGCCCTTTTGCCCTCGAGGAAAGAACTTCCTTTCGTCCAGTTGCCCTACTTGATATAAACAAAGTATAAATACAAATAAAGACACCTGAGGCACAAACCCCCACGTCTCAAATGCTGTAGCCGATGTGCTTGAATCGTGCGTCCTGTGTACGAAGTCACCTGTCAGCAGCCAACAGCGCAAACGGTCCACGAACGCGGCTGTCGTTTGCAGCACTGTAAATGTTATCAGTGAGCCCGAACTGCGATAAGGTCCGCTCAATTGATCCCTGTGTTGCCGTCATGTAGGCACAGAAGCACCGCACACCGGTGATTACAAGTTATGTGAAGCAACGGCACACCTGCAACGGAATGATCCACACTGCAGTGATGACAGCGCTTTGGGCTTCGCTCGTCTCATTCTGACGTATGCATCCGAAAGCGCGTGTCTGTGGTGAGTTTTATTGTGTGGTTCTAAACTGTGACAACAGGGGATACGTGGGCTTGGTATTCCTTATTTAACCATTTCAGGAACAGACATTCAAAGTCTGAGTTTGTACCTCACAGTAAACACAGTGCGTCCCCTTTATAAAGACCAGTTTAGTGATATATGATCGAGACACCTACCTTCCTAGTTTAACTGGTCAAACAGGCTATTGACTGCGCTCGTTTCTGCACTTAGTCTACAGCAGAACCACACCAGAGGAGTGACAGGAGGAATTTTCGGAATGCCGCTGCCGAAGCGTCATGCTGAGGCAGGACGAGTTAGCCTTTATTAAGGCTACTTCTACATTACAGATGTCGCCGGCCCTTCTCAAGGAGTGGAGGCTGGCTATGGCCGGGAGGAAGAAGAAGCCAACGGTGCCTGCTGGGAGACGCAGCATCTGGAAGCGGGGCTAGAGCCTTTCAACAGGTCGCGGTCAGGCGCAAAACCTACGAGCTAGTATGCTCGAGCGAGTCGATGGAGACCGCCAATAGGCGCCCAGTACCTCGTGCTGGGTCCGCGCCGCAGCCCGCGAACTCTTAAATCGCAGGCGAACAAGCTGCTGTCGGCAGGCGGCAACTCGGACCATCCGGGGGAGGGGCGACGTACGCGGCTGTATTAGCCGGGCCCGTCACCCCGTCTCAACCAAGTGGGCCGCCAAAGCCCACAGCCATGGATTCGGACCCGTCCGAATCCGGGATCTCATCCAAGACAACCAACAGGCGCATGTCTAGCGACATGTCCGGCCCTCTGAGCGGCATGCCAGATGGCACCACTTCAAACGTAGCAAAGTGGCCAACGCCTGCCTACCAGCAGGAGAGCGTCCCATTAAGACGCCCATTTTTATTTCAGGTGTTAGTGACACCTGTTCCTTACTGGCCTGGTTGCGGGCATCCTGCCCTGGCGGTCTTATGGCCCAACTAAAGGGCGAGAAGTTGATGGTAGTCCCATCAACCGCCGACGGGTTCAGAGCCGCGGTCAGTGCGCTGCGGTCCCTTGATGGGAAAGACGGTGTGAGTTTCCACCGTGCACGCTCCCAGAGGACCGCTGTGCGCGACTTCTGGTGAAGAACCTGGGTAGGGGTATGCTGAGAGCGTCGTCAGCTGCAATCCGGACCCCGCCAAGGCCCGCCCTCCCACCCCCACTTCATTGTATAAGTGACCCGAAGGCCTGGCGTGCCAAAAGTGCGATCGCTCACCGAACCCTGCGGCTTGCGAGTGTCGGTGGAGTTGTACGTGGCTCCAAAAAGCCCGCTGCAATGCAAGCGCTGACAGCGCTTCGGCCACACGCAGCTTAACTGCGTTTACGCACCCCGGTGCGTCGCTTGTGGAGGCTCCCTTCTCTCCGTTGGATGCTCTACCCCGCGGGAACAGCCACAGTGCTGTGTCTTTGGGGGAAACCACTTAGTGAACTGACGTGGGTGTGTGAAATGGAGGGAAGCGAAGGCAACTCTTGCAAAGCAAGCGCCCAAACGCAGCCTAAAGAGCGTCGCCACAGGCCAACCTGCCGCTCCTAAAGCTCAGCGGGCCGGTCCCTCTGCCGAGCAGTTGGACATGGCCGAGGGGTGGAATCACGTCCTCCGAGGGGGCCGTGTCATCAAGGCTACCACGAATCCATCCACCAAACCACATCCTAATCCCACACCTCAGTCCGTCACGGAGGCGCCCAAGAAGCCTATAGTGACCGCCACCAGGGAGACGGCCAGGCCTCAAAACCCTGAACTGAAATCCACAGCAGCCCCTAAATGGGTTTCTGGGAAGTCTAAGAAGAAAGCAGCCGCGAGTGTCAAAAGTCGCAACCGCCACAACCACAACACCCAGCCTGGCGGTTCTCTCAGATATCCTCCATCACTTTTGCCTCCATGCACGTGAGGAGCTGAATCGTCGGCTCCTCACGTTCATCTCTTCCCTCCTCACAGGGGCAGTTCGCCCTCGCGCTGTCCTGAAGACCGTCATTCTTTTTGTAACCAAATATGGCAGCACGCCCAGAGAGGACAGAGCGGTGTTAAGCCCTGCGCCTCGCCTGCTGGAAGACGGACGGAATGCGCGGCAGGAAGCTTGAATTGGAGCATTTTCTCAGCCACCACGGTGTCGATATTTGTCTCTTAAGTGAGACATTCCTTAACCCTACTGCCACCGCACAGACAGACCGAGAGCTGGGTGCTGCACAGCCATCTTGGTCCGTCGTGGTATAGTCCACCACTCAGTTCCGGGCCTGACCCACTTGGAGGCTACTGCCATCCAAGTCACACTGAACGACAAACGGGTGTTAATACTTGCGGCTTAACTTTCGCCTTCCCGCCCACTGATCGGAGCGGATCTGACAGCCTGCTTCGGCGGGGGATTACAGGTCTTGATGGCTTGAGACCTCAACACCGAACATGTGGATTGGAACTCGCGGCTGAACGCGAGACGGGGGAATCTCCTACGTGATTACGCCGACGTGAACTCCTGTCTGACCTTCGGACTGGACTCCCTATCCACCAACCCATACAACCACTCGGTTACTCCCGATGTCCCGGACATCATGATAACCAAGAAACTCTCATTCCCGGTGTATCTGACATCGTGCTCGGATTAAGCTCGCACCACCTCCCGGTTCCCATTGACACATCGTGTCGCTCGTCCTTTCACCACCCACCGGATCTCCCTGACTTCAGGCGCACTGACTGGGCCAACTTCCTAACTCAGTTGGAAGAACGAATTCCGTTCGATCCGGAATTGCACAATGAGGTGGCAATCGACACATGCATTGAGAACTTGTACGGCGCCGTTCTAAAAGCTCTAGCAGCGTCACGTCCCAAGCGTCGCCAGCGTGACGACCCACGGCCTCCGATAGCCGCCGGCATTCAGGATGAGATACCCTGAAAAACCGGCTGCGGAGGCAGTTGCAGATCACAGGAAGAACGCTCTGAAAGCTGAGGTCAACCGCCTGCAGAGGTCGGTGACCCGCCGGTTCAACGAGTGGAGAAACGACCAGTGGAGCGCTACACTCGAATCCATCGATCCTGAAGACCAATCGCTGTGGAGGATGACCAGACGGGTGATGAGAGTTCCTACTCCATCTCCCCCCCCCCCCTGGTCACCACAGAGGGGATCGCTCTCTCAGACTATAAAAGCCGAAACCCTTGCACACAATCTGGATGCTCAGTTTCAGCCGGTGCTCGATCCTTCGTTCCCGGCAGTTATTGAGACGTTTGACATGACCCTGAGGTCTTACTTCTTAAGCCCCGCCAGCGAACCCCATTTAACCACCCCTGGCGAGGTTCACGATGCAAATAGGGGTTTCAAGGTCAGCAAGCCTCCAGGCCCGAACGATATACCGAACAGGGCACTGAAGCACCTTCCCAAGCGAGCGGTTTCCCTCCTCGTCCATATCTTCAACGCGGTTCTCCGCACCCATCGCTTTCCCCAAACGTGGAAGCATGCTCGAGTGACGTATTCTAATCGGCCCATTGGTCTCTTCGACACAATTGGTAAATTATTTGAAAAGATCCTAGTAGCTAGGATCTTGCATGTAGTAAACGAACGCGGACTGATGCAAGACGATCTGTTTGGGTTCAGACACAGACATAGCACGTCCTTGCAGCTGGCCCGCCACGTTGAAAGAATAACCAGGAATTTCGGCGAAGAGGCTCACCGACGCAGGTTTCCTCGGCGTGGCTAAAGCCTTCGATACCATCTGGATGGATGGCCTCCTCTACAAACTAACACTCCTGAACTTCACGTCTATTGTCCATACAATCTCATCCTACCTCAGGGATCGGACGTTCGAAGCGTCCTTCCAGACGGCCACGTCATCTCGTCGGTAATGCGGGCTGGGGTGCTCAGGGTGGATTGACTTGCCCTGTCCTTTTCAGTCTGTATATCTAGAACATGCCCCCATTCTCGCACCACGTCGATTTGGCCCTCTATGCGGACGACAGGGCCATCATACCGCAAGCCAACGCTGCTTGTCAGCTACCTGGAGTCATAACTCAACGACCTCCAACGGTGGTTGAGTGAATGGAAAATTGCCATTGTCTCTAAGAGCACCGCGATAATCTTCTCGCGTGTCCGTCGGCGCTTTATCCAGCCCCGACCAGTAACATTCTTCGGGGAACCAATCGAATGGGTTGACACTACTCGTTATCTGGGGTGATCCTAGATACACGACTCACCTGGTCGCCTCACATCGAACAGGTCAGGAAGAGGGCTGCTCGAAGGTAGGGTATGCTGGGCCCCCTCCTGAGTAGGAAGAATGACCTATCCGTCAGGAACGGAGTCCTGCTATATAAGCAGCTCATTCGGGTCCTGATGGACTATGCCCGCCCCGCGTGTAGGTCCGCTGCTTGCTACCATGTCCGGAAATTATAGGTGTTACAATCCAAGTGTCTTCGCCTCGGTACTGGTGCCCCTTGGTATGTAACAGGCAGGTACACGAGGATCTGGGCGTTCCACTGTTTGCCGACCACATCAGAGTCCTGACCTAGGGTTGACCCCTTCGCCTGAGGCGAAAGCCAAGGGCGGCAGGGGACAGCATGCCACTCGAGGCCCTCGCCCGCGATGGCCAAGTCGACAAAACGAATCGTGATCGGCGCGGAACAGCCAAGCGCCATTCGATTACCCTGACTGAGCTTTTCCATGATTTTCCTCAGTTGTAAAGCAAATGACAGGGTGTTCGATGCAAAGACGGGGCACGTCCCGCACGTCCCTGCAGCAGGCGTGGCGGCTTCACCTATGCGTCTGACAAACGTTGCATAATAACACCAGTATGCGACAGAGCCAATCTGGGCTCGGAACCCAGACAGCCAACGAACCAAAGTTTATTGTTCCCATACTTTGTCCAGGGCAACCTAAGGCCCTAGTCTTTGGCAAGATCAGTTAAAGCCCTCAGCCTGACTTCAAAATCGTTGGCGTAAGCATAATCCCCTGTTAGAGTTTAGGTGTCTGTTACTGAGCCCTTGTATGCGGTCAAACGCAGGAATTGCTAACAGACAGGGTGACGTCAGCTTGCGCTTCGCGCAAGTCTGTGCCCCCAGTTAACACTTTGGCTTGGCATAGAATCACACAAAACGGAGGGACAGGTTTCAACGGCACGGCAGGTGCTACATACTTGCAGCGGCGTTATTGGAGCGTACACATTATATGGCTCGTTCGCCTTGTTTGCTACTTCATTTCTCTCTGGTTGGAAATCAGTTTTTGCCCGGAACCCCTGGCAGTGTGTGAACGAGAACTCGGATTGTCTCCGCACACACCCAACGTCTCAGTAGCACAACTGCCCGTGACTCAACTGTGGCTCTCAGTTACACCCGTCGCAGACGCCGTGCAGCAGGATGAGTGTCTGCGTGCTGGACAGAACAAAGCGCCATGAAATTCCCTCACTCAAACGCCCGTTCTTCCTCTTAAAGGGACGTTTCAAAAACGTGAAAACGTGCCTTGAAATTACAGCCAGCGTTTGTGTTCAATCTAGCCTATCCTATTATTGTACTGGCACACGTTCATTCGATGTGACCATCTGTCTGAAGAGCCGGAGTAGCTCAGTCAATACAGGGACTGGAGCACCGCAGCTCGATTGCTTTTAGAGGCAGCTTTTATCTTCGCCACCACGACGGAAGGGATTTTAACGTTGTCAAGTTTTTAGGCGCGTTCGCGAAAAGCGACTGTTAGCTTTGTCACGTCTGTCTGTCCGCATGAAACAAGTCGGTTCCTACTGCACATGTGAAATTCGACTACTCCTTCGAAACTCTGTCGAGAAAATACTAACGGGTGGCAGGACCGAGGTCACGACCAACCGACCCTCCAAGAGTTGCCAAATCACCCACACAACTTACAAATATTTCCATGGGCATAACAGGGTACTTTACATGAAGACGTGTCTACATATATGGTACTGTCTTGCTGAATTCTTCCAAGAATGACAAATGTTTCAGACAGAAGTTGTAGAGAAAACGTTCATGAACTTATTTTCCTAAAACCGTGCCGTTTATCAGATAATGTGGTACAAATAGGTAGAGCCGGACAGGCCACAGGCGACAATATTATATAGCGCATGCGCTTTGCATGCTGGATGACTAAGGCTGCCAGCACAGTCAGAATATGTAATACTTATTGCTCTTCCACGGAATAAATGTTTACGCGAATGCGCTTTAATATTACGTTACACGTGCTGTACATTGCTCCAGGGTGTGGACCAGCGAGTGGCAGTTGTGACCTGCTCACTCAGTACGTCCTGCAGTCCTGCTGTTTGGGCCACAGGACGGACCCTTCAATGCACAGTGGTAACTTAATGCACTATCTGCTTGAACATTAAAATGGCTGCGGTTTTCCCCACAATGTGTTGATACATTCCGAATGTCTGTCACAACAGCCAGCGACCATTTCCCTAAAATATAAGCCTTGGTCTGCGTATAGAGAGGCGCTGTGTATTTGCTGTTGATTGGGAAACGAACTGATCACTGAAAGATGCACTGAACTGTGCGTTGCAGTGTTCAGATCGCCGCCTGTGGTATCCGGACGTGCCGAGGGCTACTGAACAACTACACATGCAGGGTCTAGATGTGCGTTGATTATTTTGACAGAGAGAAGTGTCTTTGGCAATGGGGGCCTGAAGGAAACGATATAAAATGTTGGCACAGCGTAATAATTCTGCCCCGACGGTGCTCTGCACTTGGCTCCGTATCGTCAGTTCGTCACTGCCGATCCACATCGCTGTGCTGTGCAAAGACGTGGGGCTTGCTGCTGTCATACTGAGGAAGTCAACACACAGAACACGGCTGAATTGCATTTTGTTTAATAGAACATGTTTCGGCATAGGCTGGGCCATCCTCAGGATTGCATTCAATTTTAAAACAACACATGGAGGTGAAATGTACATATAGTTTCATGACGTTTAAAATTAGTGAAATGTTAAAATGCACCAGAAAATTACATGGGATTTGGAAACTTTGCAACACCTGCTGACAGTTTTTTTTATAACGAATAATTACTTCCATTACCAGTGGAAGCAGCCTGTCATCAGTTTGGCTGCCCCGATATTTGTACCTTACGTAAATCAAGGTAGCAGACTCTCTTCTTTCACAAACAGCTCACTTCCAGTACGGACAGTACATTACTTGACTGCTGTATGTTTTGTATCAGTACTTCGCAGTTCCTCAGACGACACGTTTGTACGCAGTGCGCAGTTTACAAACGTCATTACTCGTTACAAAAAATGTAAACAGTATGATTTTAAAATTGATTTGAACCTGAGGATGGCCTAGTCTATGTCGAAACATGTTCTGATAAACAGACTAGAATGTAGTTGTGTTTAGATTCTTGTGTATGTATTTATAGAATACAGCTGATAATTTAAGGCAAATCACTGATCAGTACGAACATTCACGAGTGTCAATCGACAGGTTGTGCACAGAACACGCTGTGTGTGTTCCTCATGTGTTAGCAAGGCATTGTTACAATAAGGAGGAAACTGCTGTCGGCGGCGGAACTTCGCGATCTGCTTTAATAAAACACTACGCTGAAAAGTAAACCAAACGTCTTTTCAGTCCATTTTCAGTACAAAATTAGACTTGTGTTCTTTGCGTGGAATGATGGCCACGTGCGTTGGAGAAACGGGCAGAAATTAACGCAGGTTTTCATGTACACCGTGTGTCATTTTTGACCAATAATAACCACAATTGAAAAATGTGGTGGAATTTCCCAGCATCAAATTCCATGGAGATCCGATCAGTGGTTCTGTTGTTATTGTATGCATACAGATGGCGGCCAGACAGAACAGCGAGCAAGGCACAAGGAAACGTTGACGCCAAGTTTCCCATGCAGCAGGCTATTCTGTCACTAGCACAAAAAGCTGTGCATCTGAAGGCGCGAGCATCATTTTGCTGTAAAATCCGTTCTAGATCGTGGTTCCGGCTGTAAGCATGCGCGGGGCGTTTAAGGACCAACGAACGTTCTGCAGTCGGAATCAGGCAGTAACGGCGAAAGGTCAGGCAGGCAGACATGCCTGGTGAGGGGATCATGTTAATATTGCTGGGCACTGTGTGCAGAGGTAGTCCGCGCATTCGGTATGACGGATTATAAGTGATTAAAAAAGATACGAAAGTGGTATCCAGTTTATTTATTCATTATAGGCTGATACAGAAATAACTGGTAAAGGTACTTGCGCCGTGCCTTCTTCACGAACTTGACGTGTTTCTTCGAGGCACTCTCGGTCCATAGCATAAGTTCCTCCAATAGCGGTCAGTTGATATCCCAATCACTGTCACCATGTCTGTCCAGTACCGATGTGTCACTCTTGAATTTCCTATTTAAAAAGCAAAACCCAAAAATCGAAATCAGTCTCCGTTGCTAAATATCTGCAGGAGAGACAAATACATTATTATTATTATTATTATTACACATGAAATGTCGCTAAACAAAGTGTAGGTCAGGGAATGACCAGTAATGAGGAGAAGTAAAAAGAATTCCATCTTGAATTTCAGGATGCGGTGTGACAACTATGAAAGTCCAGTGGCAATAATTTGAACTAATGTCACACATAAAATAGCCTACTCTGCCCCCCTCCCCCCAGGTGAGATGCAAGGTAACTGAGGGAGCAGCAGCGCTGTCATGGTTGCAGGACAGCAACACTGGGGTCGGGACAGTGGTGGTGGTGGTGGTGATGATGATGCTGCTGCTAATGACACTAATTCAGAGCAGTCATAGATTTTGAAATGTCTTGGCCGTACACCACTTGAAAATACGTGAAAAGTTGTTCTGTTTACAGGAGACAAAAAGCTAAACCTAGTGACAATGGAATCGAATTTCTTCAGTTGAAATGGGCACAACTTTCAAGTATGCAAGAAATCAACTGTCAATGACGAATCCGAAGATAAAGATACGAGTTCTTTAAAGATTTAATGCTCCACATGAACCAGGTCTCAGGTCAAAAAGAAAACGCAGGCAACATATCTGGGCCAGTATTCCTGACAACAGAGCAAGAGGCATCTCGACAGCTTATGTCGTCACCTCAGCAGTCACCCACTGGGCAGTCGCTTGTAGCACACCACACATCTGCTGCGCAGCCAGCCAGTTCCAGTGATCTTTGCATTCACTAGCTTGCAATTCCTGCAGTTTCGCATGTGTTTTGGATAAAGTTACGCAAATCCATAAGTAAAGTTTGACATTACGACATTTTACTCAGTGTCTCAGCATCTGCAAAGCGCTCTCTGCCTGTGAAGCCTGTGGCTCGCTGTGCTTACTGAAGTCAGGGCTTTCAACAGACATTCTTAAGAGTTCGATACATTTTCTGGACTATTTCAAAACTGCCAAATATACGACGAATTTCCGCGTATACATTTCGTAATTCAATAATTGGATTGGTCACTTTAGTGAGCCAGAACATGCCATTTGGCATAAGCATTTTCTAGCAACAGCGCCGTCCAGGCTGTCGCTCGTTCGTCTGTCTGGCCGCAGCCGTAGGCGCTTTGCAGGGATGTGAAAGCGCCCAAAAGTGCAGCCTGTCAGTCTCAGCAACCTCAATACGCGGCACGGTTGCTCACTCTACCGCAACGTCCATTCGGCCATCGTCTCTCCGTATGCGTGTCGTACCACACCGCGACACACATCGTGCGGCTGCTTCTCGCGGACCGAACTGGCGGACGGGAGGAGAGGTCTAGAGCTGGGCGAAAATTCTGTCCACTGCCCGTTTTAAAACCACTGGGTTGGTATTACACCCGGGCACATGGACTGGCTAATTTGATAATCATACATATCACATTAACACCAAGTGTGAGAACAATGCAGAGCAAGTGCAGACGTATGATAATCGCTGTGCTTCTTAAAGCGTAGTATTTCCTATATGTACCGCCATCTTGACACTAAAACTGTGAATTTTGCATGCACAGTGTATTTATGCGTGCCGTATAATTCTGACAATGAACAACACGGCTACACCGATTGCCAGTGCACTGTGTTGTCTGTGCACTGTGAGATGGATGTTTATATGTACATGATATATAATGTAGACTGCTTTAAAGAACTGGGGTGAGTGGGCGTGGATTGGATTCACCTGGCTCAGGATAGGCAGAGCTGGCAGGCTGTTGCGAACAGGGTAACGAACCTTCTAGTTCCACAAAATGTGGGGAATTCCTTGGACCAGATGACGAAGAGCTCTACTTTGTGGCGGTAGCGAGCGCATTTCGTCCAGACGTCAGACGCCCAGAGAACTGCCTGCCAAACAAAAGTGCAGCAAACTCGTATTTAATTACACTGCAGTCCGCTCATCGGATGTCAGTGGCGTGGCAGTGGCTGTGTTCTATCTACTGTCTGCCAGTTAACTTGTACTGAAGATTCTTACAGTAAAATGCCTTATGTAAGAATTGAGCTGTCTGTCGACATACAGCAGAAGGTGCATGTCCTCTGGCAACCGGTCTACGGGCTCGACGACTGAGAAATTGAGGTTCGAGTACCGGTTGGTAACAAGAATTTCCTCGTCTGCATAGCCGGGTATCTCCACCAGTATATCGGTTACTGGCAGGGACTGCTGTGAAGTGGGTGTCGGGGGCCCGCGGTTGGATCGTGAAGGCGACCACTGGCACTTGGTGCTCAGATTAAGAATGGGTGGAGCTATGCCTCCATGCCCCACAAATCACCTTTCCAACTTCCAATCACATATCGACGAATTCGTTGTTCCTGGACGGACACTGACCGATCCTTCATCTTGTGATTAGGCACCATGAGTCGTCTCAGGCTCGTCGCAGCAGGAGCCAGCCCAGTTCCTCATCCCCTGCATTGAGCTGCTGGACCTTCTCTCCCCACCCTCGTCACTCCCCCCCCTCACCTCCCTCCACCATCTTTGCTCCTGCTTATCGAACATGGTTGCCACGTCGCACAGAGTCGCCCTCCTACTACAGTCCAAACTTAGGCAACACTCAACACAAACCTGCCCAACAAAAGCCCATTTGACCCTGCAGCAAGCCCGGGAAGTACCGTATATTCTCGAATCTAATCCGCACCATTTTTACAGTTTCAGAGGGCTAAAAAATCAGATGCGGATTAGAATCGCGTGCGGACTAGTTTTGCGGTCATGAGCTGGATTTTGGAAAAATGGAGCCGCTGTACGTGCCGTAAGAAAAATACAATATAATAATTTACTATTTTATTTATTATTTATAATATATTATACAATATTTGTAATTTTATTATTCATCAGACTCGCCGTCATCACTCATAACAATCGTCATCCGTCACCCAGTCACTATCATCAGCTGTGGTGCGTTTGTACCGCTGGCAGTTAAATGGCCACTTCACACATGGCGCGTTAGTCGGATAACGGTTAAAGCATTGGTAACATCCAATATTATTCAATCAGTCTGCCTTGTGG
>Ga0123354_10010420_pt1 | contig 14321 bp, 9 predicted proteins | sample TergutLab28metaG_2_FD_97872 | JGI IMG/M metagenome (GOLD analysis project Ga0123354, IMG submission 97872) | Labiotermes labralis P4 segment gut microbial communities from Petit-Saut dam, French Guiana - Lab288 P4 | ecosystem: Host-associated > Arthropoda: Insects > Digestive system > Gut ... | reverse complement strand
TTTTGACCTCCTGATGATGAGCGCATGTGCTCGAAACATGTAGAGGCATGAAATAAAACTTATTGTGAAACAAATTTTGTGCATCAAGTTGGTTAAATACTGAGATAAATATACTGAGATGCAGGACAACAAAACGTCAAAAAATAATATATTGGTGTTGAGTTGAGACGGATTAAACAATTTTATTGATTTATTGATATTAAATAACACAATTGGATGACCCCTATTAAAAAGCTCCTGTTAAAATAAATTACTCAATCACTCACTTAGCGGGACAATTCCTTTTCTAGAAGCTAGCAGTCTGCCATCTTAGTAATTAACCAACTTAATGCACAAAATTTTCTCTCAACCTGTGCACGGGACGGCCACCTACTGGTGTGATGAAACCAGATGCTGTATAATACAATTTTGACCTCCTGATGATGAGCACATAGTGCTCGAAACATGTAGAGGCATATAATAAACTTACTTACTACAAGATTTTGTGCATTAATTTGGTTAATTACTAAGATTATGTTGAAATGCACGGTCAGCAAAACATCAAAGTCTGCCATCTTTTTAAGATAGTCCTCGGTATATGTAGAACTATGGTGTTCATTGTTCTCTTCACAAAAGCCCGCTACTCTTTTAACATACTGAGTAAAATTAATGTGGTCCATACCCTCCATATTTCTTCAAGATCTATATTCATATCATTCTTCCATCTACGCATAATGCCTATCGATTTGTCTCGTCCGTTTAAAAGTTTTGCACCAAACTTTCTCGTGCTAGTTAGTAGAATACACTATAAATGGTTTCACTGCAACCGTCTCGCACGTCTTTTGTGCTTCTTCTCTCATATTGACTTTTTATATAAGCGCGTATGGGGAATGGAAATATATTGTCATAATTACATTCTTACTCCAGTGGGGTTCAGTCGTCAGCTTCGCACGGGTAGCCACAGTGCCCTCTGTGTCCATTGGACAAAAGGCTGGTGGAATATACTGTCGGTACGAAGGGTCTTTGAGTGAATAAAAAATCAGCTAATAACTTAAACACTGTGAAACTTGGAAAATGGTATGTAGTGTGTCACATGAGGTGTATTTAATGACCATATAATGAACAACTACATGTTTCGGCCTGTACTGGCCATCTTCAAGTTGTCTTAGGGGAACTTAAGATCTTACTATAAGCATGCGCGTGCATGTGGTGTAGAGATCTACATAACATTTTCCAAGTTTCACACACACAACGGGGATGACCTACTTCCTAGATTTAAACACTGTGTGTGTCGTCGTCGAAAGACGTCATGTTTTCTGTGCTCGGAGGGCGTATAATGACTCAATATTTTGTGGCAGTATCCTGTAGAACTTTTGGTACGTTTCATGCCATAAGCTATTGAAATGATTTCCTTTACTTTTGGCAGTATGTCGTTTGTATCAAAAGCTGTCTAGTTTGTGCCTTTGTAGGAGGATATATACCAGTAAATAACAACAGAACATTCAGCTGCAAGAAGCATCCATTACTTGCTGTTTGGGAGAAATAATTGCTGTTTATTTGATGATCATTTGAAATGCGTTAATTCACGCTGTGGTGAAGGCGGTAAACGATTAACATTATATATTTTGGTGTATGTAATTACAAGTGCATTTTATTTGTTAATTTGAATTTGTTTCGGCCGAATAAATGTACATGAAACTGAGATCAACATTTGTGAATTTACTGAAGGAGATCATTTTACAAAAATTTCGTACTCGAAACAAATACGGATCACGTCATGATACGAAACGTTTATGTGAAGAGTAGTTCTGTGTGGTGGGCCCTTAGACAGTATGGTACTGGTAGCAGAAGGAACTGCCCTTGTTAATAGGCTTTTTCTTCATGGCACGACAGATCCTAGTGGGCCAGGGCCTCCTCACTGTCGAGGCTTCACGATCACACTCAGACACACCACACTCGGTAGGACTCCTATGGACGAGTTACCAGCCCGTCTCAGAGACCTGTGCTTGACAACACACAACACTCACAAGAGAGAACATCCACGCCCCCGGCGGGACTTGGATCATCAATCCCAGCAAGTGAGCGGCCGCAGACTCACACTTCAGACCGCGCGGTTACCGTGATCGGGGTTTATAGACATGACTTACCATGGATATAGGGGTCTATAAAAGTGTAGCATATGCACCTTTAGCACTAACGTTTCGTTGCTGTCCGTTCAGTTTAACCCCCAGGGGAGTGGTACTCTGCCATCCATAACTGTGTTTGCTACTTGTCCTCTGAGTACCTGCCATGTGATCGAACGTTGTTTTCCTGATTACGCTTGCTCCGGATATTTTATTGAATCTTCTTTACGCGTTACAATAGTAATAAACATTAGTATATACATTCACCTTTTGCAACATTTGTTGCCAAAAACCAAAATTAAACATATCATTTAAAATGAACAACGTGTTAAGGAAACTTTTACAAGGTCCAGTACAGCAGGAAACAGAAGTTATAATATTTCCATTATGTGTGTGTGTGTGTGTGTGTGTGTATTTGAAAACAAGTTCGGGAATTGCTATTGGGTATACATAGGACAAACATTTCGGACCTGCAATTTTGATACGAAGAATACAAAGCATAAAGCCAACACAGTAGGGATGATTCCGTGTTGTTTATTGCTGATGGTAGACAACTGGAACTGCAAGATCGAAAAGGTAGTTACATATGTGAATAGTGTAATTAAGGTAATAAAACGGACGTCATAAAATGGATACTTTTTTAACTGGTACAAGAAATGTGGCGATCCCTGTGGTCACGAGGTCTAAGGCGTGGGTCTGCGGCCTCTCGCTTGCCGGGATTGCGGTTTCGTATTCCGCCGCGAACGTGGCCGTCTCCTGTGAATGCTGTGAGTTTTCAGGTAGAAGTCTCTGTGACGGACCGATCCTTCGTCCAGAGGAGTCATACCGAGAAAAGAAGAGACACAGAGGGTGTGTGTGTGTGTGTCATTGGATGTGATCAGGTACAACAATAACTCTAAAGGAGCAGTTAGAAGAGAACAGGCTAAGAAAGAAAGAAAGAAAGAAAGAGAGAAATGTGATGCTTGATAGGTGAACTCGTGTATGACGTAAATAATATTCCGCTCGCAATGCTATGCAGCGTTTATAAAAAGGAATCTAGACGCAGAGAAAAGAAATTCTGTGCCTGGGGGGAACAGATAAGGTATACAGTAGACATTGATTCAGGGCGTGGAAACCACGCAGTGAGCAGCGCAGTTGGACATTGGCAAGGTAGGCCGAGTGGTACAATGAAGCAGAAGTATTTATACAGTAACACTAATGAGCCTGAGCCGATGTTTAAATGTCAATAACAAACCTTTAAATTGTCCGTCCAACACAACTATGATTATTCAAAGACAGCTACGTGTCTCAGCTGTTAGTTCGGCCTGCCCTAATAAATATTTGCCGACTGATTCTAATAAAAGTGTTAAAAAAGTTGTGTGTTGTGCATGTTGCAGCCATGTCCGGAGTCAGGGGAGTTTCGGGAACAGCAGTGCGCGGCATACAATGATGTACCGTATGAAGGAGAAGTACTAATATGGACGGCGCACCAAGACGACAGCGAACCCTGTGCGCTGACTTGCCGTGGCCGTCCTGCTGGCGAACCTCCAACACAGGAGGAGCCCATTGTAGTGCAACTGGCCCCAAAGGTTCAAGACGGAACGCGCTGTAGACCAGGCAGTCTGGACATGTGCATCGATGGCAAATGTCAGGTGAGTGCAGTGTTTTGTTTAGTGTGCGAACGCAATCTTGTCTCTCGCTTTAACCTTTATTGTCCGCCATTTAAACCCCAACGTACCCGCTAGCCGGAGTTATGTTCTTTTGAAATGTCCATGGAGGAATGGATGTGCTGGGGCTATGGTCTTAGGGGTGTGGCGCCCTGTAGTGTTGTATACGTAACGTTTCGGGGGAAAAAACTGCCTCTAACTTGATGGCATAATTACAATGGAGGAACTGGTCCTGTTATGTTGTTTCAGCCCAACTTTATCACGTCAGTTTGTTTTTTTTATAAATGAAACATTAACTCTTCTTACTGACGGTATGTCATACAATTCGATCTCCCTGTAGGCTTTACAAATTTCCAGGTATCTGGCCATCAAGAAATACCGTACATTCCACTTACTTCATAACAGTGTTATGTCCTTCACCTATCAACAAGTGTCTAGCTTATGACATAAGCATCTGAATTCCTTAACATAAGGTTCTTGAGTCGTTCGTTCCAAACGTTCAAACTTGGTTTGTAAAAGTATTTTCCAAATATTTTAACCCTTTAAACGCCGAGTTAAATCCCATCTACCCTTTGCTAGCATTATTCAGAGCTCACCATATTCTCCACGTTAGCGGGTTAAGGGTTAACTGAAGCGTTTCCAAAGCGTTCCCAAATTTCACTACACTACAGATACCGTCCACTTGTTGGCGTTTGCCAAGAACACACACCGTTGCCAAACAGGCTGGTTAAACGGCAACTCTCTAGTCTTATATTCGAGTGGGGGTGGGAGTGGGGGGTGCCTGGTTTGAATTTTTACCGCGACACTTGCCTCCCTAAATGAGGACTTCATTGTCCTTCTTATTAACTACACTCCAATGTCTGGATCGTACCACGATTAGATCACGACGTTATTCTTCTGTGTCCTTTCAAATTTATTTTTCATCAGCTATCAGGCACGTTGAATTAGAGCGCAAACATGCATACATGCAATCACATCCCAGAAGAGCGTAGTAGTAATATATTGAGGGTGTTGAGGAGGGTAGTCTGAAGAGTTTGTGCTACACGATTTCTGTAATCGACGGCCAGCCGTATTAAATTAGTGCTGTATGGAAAACGGTGCACGTGATTAATGCGGTTTTATGCCTTACTGATAATGTATGAACCATAATTCCTTGCATTCTAAGCCAGAAACTGAGATTGTCACCTAAAATATATATTAGTGTAGGATCTAGTGTCAATAATTGTATATATTGCTTGGCTTTAGAGGGAAAACATACGATATAAATGCTAACGGTAATGATGGCAATAGGACAAAATCCCTGTTACATTTACATACTTCAGAAACAAAGTTAAGATTTTGTAAATTTTCGTCACGGTATGTGTTCAGATTATGATTTTTTATGTGCTGCCGTGTGAACTTGCAGTTGTATAAGGTCCTTGTGGGGAAACAAGCTGACTCGATCTTCAGGGAAGCACAATGCCCTCCCGAGCAGTTCGTAACCGCCTACTGTAAACGATGGCTGTTCAAGAAGTTAGGTTTCCTATCCTATTAGCATTTGAATTTTCTGCAGAAGCTAGCAGTTGCAGAAGAGGTTACACGCAACGGATATTTTATGGGGCCACTGGAGAGACAATTGGGCGATCGCAGTTTCCACAATAAAGAGGAAGTGGAAACGGTTGTTTGGGATTGCTGCCTATACAAGAGGCCGATCTCTACCCCGACGGAAATTTTTTAAACTTGTACCAAGTTGGGAAAATGCATGATTGTTCTCGAACATTGTGCAGAAAAATTTTGACATTTCGGGGGGAATACGTGAGCTACACTTAGCCATGGTAGAGGCTTATAGCTTAGTTCTCATAATGTAGGGGGCATTCCTCATTGAACGCTATTCGTGATGCACACCATCACAGCACAAAAGGCCAAAGTTTTAGAAATGAATTCTCGCTCAGTGTTGTTATTTTTAATTTACTGTTTTCCTTATTATTGCTTCTTTATATAAGAATCAACCTCGTATATTCCGCAGTCGAATTTTGAGTTTTATTGGATTTTTGACGGAAGGACGGTGGGTTTCTGCTCAGAACTTTCCAAACTTTTTTTCTCCCAAGTTTCTACATTTGACTGCAATTCTTTTACGGGCGGTTAAAGATGTTAGATAGACAATGAATAAAGAAGTGAAGCAATCGGAAGACATGCTTGTACAGTAGTTCCGAGTCTAATCCCACATCCTTCAGAAAGAACTTGTACATGACACATAAATCTCCGTCCTTATGTTCCAGTGACAGGCATATGTGTCATACGGAGGGAGGAGACGCAAGAGATAGTAACAAGTGTAACTCTCAGGGTCGTGTTATGTATCGTCGTGACCTTGATTCTTCGGAGAGCACCATACAGTCCTGACTGAATTTGGCCCTCACCTTACAAGTACACGCTTGCTATTTGAGCCACAGATTTGCCCTACCCAATAATCAAGCGGTCTGGGGGAAGGAGATTTGAAAGGGTTAAGAAGTTTGGGTTAGACATGACATAGTTCAACAATCAGGGGCCTTCACGTGTTTTTTGGTTAAATTAGAATATCTCCAAAGTATTACATTTGGTAAACTTGTATTAGGCAAATTCTTATAATAAAACCAACTCGATGCACTAATCTCTCAAAATTAATTTTTGGAATAAAACTCTACATGTTTCGGACAGTTCCTCTGCCCATCATCGGGCGTTTTTCACTGTACACACAGCAATGGTATATGTCATACAGGTTTGCTGACAGCTTGCGAGCAGGATCAGGACGGAACTGCAGTTCCGTCCTGATCCAGCTCGCAAGCTGTATGACATATACCATTGCTGTGTGTACAGTGAAAAACTCCTGATGATGGACGGAGGAACTGTTCGAAACATGTAGAGTTTTATTCCAAAAATAAATTTGGGAAATTAGTGCATCTAGTTGGTTTTATTATAAGAATTTATCACGATGCATGTTCACCTGAACGTCAAATTTGTATTAGGCAAACTAACTTTGTTTAATTTTTTCCGAAAATCTCTTTCAAAATAGCATACTTAGGATAGTGACCAGGCTACGGTCTGGATGATCCATAGCTCGAATCCCAGCAGGAGAAAGGATTTTTTTTCTCCGGAACGTGCGAATCAGCTGCGGGCCCGCGCAGTCTGCTGTTCAACGAACACCGGAGTAAAGCGGTCGGGGCGTGTAGTTGACTACTTCTGTCTTTCTAGTGCCTAAATTAAGATCAGCGTAACTGTACCTCCTCTCCCCCGTACACCTTCATATGGTGGGCAGCGACAGCTTTTCCAATGTACGTATTTAGCTTGTTAACATTCGAAATTCGGGCAAAAATGCATTTAGTTTCTCTTGTAAAGAATCCATTATGTTTGTCTTGACTTAAGTTTATTCGTAATGTATGGCAAGCAGTTTAGGAAACCCCCTTTTTTGTACTTTGAATCAAAACTTTAATCTTTTTCCGGGATTTTTTATATACATGGGTCCGTGCATCGTGAATCGAATTTAATAATTGTCCAACAAGATGCGACTTCAATTAACGTTACACAGTATACATCAGCACAATCTTTTTTATTCTTAAGCAAGGCTACATGTTTCGACAAAAAAGTTAGTCATCTTCAGGCCCTTACAACATTTTCGTTACCAGATGCTTTGCCCACTTTGGGATCCCATAGTGTTTACAATTGTGGAATACATCTAGTTAAAACTTTCTAAAAAGTTTTTGATTTTGTTTATAAAGTGTGTTATTTACAGAATTGTGTCTAAACAATAAAATATTGAACATTCTTCCTTAACAGTGCGTTGATGATCACCGGATATTCAACTGTCAGTTCCGTTGTCGTATTATGGCTGATGTTGGGGTACTTCTATTTTTCCTATTTGATAAGGATAGTTGTGTTTTTCAGCCGGTCTCGCTGTCTACATTGTTGTACGGTACTGGGTAAAGTTACCCGACCTATTTAGAAAGTTTTAACTAGATGTATTCCACAGTTGTAAACACTATGGGATCCCAAAGTGGGCAAAGCATCTGGTAACGGAAAATGTTGTAAGGTCCTGAAGATGACTAACTTTTAGTCGAAACATGTAGTCTTGCTTAAGAATAAAAAAGATTGTGCTGACATATACTGTGTAACGTTAATTGAATTACAAGCATATCATGATGCCTTCATTCAGAAAGATGCGACTTATTCAGTTTATTACATTTCTGTAGGCAGCTCTACATGTTTCGGGTGTTGACACCCATCATCAGGAGCTCATTGTTAAATTGGAACTGATTCATGAATCAGTTCCAACTCAACAACGAGAGCAGATGGTAGTAGATCTGGTTAATCAATACCAGATGCTGTAATTACAGTTGTACGAGCTCCTGATGATGGGTGTCAACACCCGAAACATGTAGAGCTGCCTACAGTAATGTAATAAACTGAATAAGTCGCATCTTGTTGGACAATTATTAAATTTGCTTGCGGGATGTTTAATGCGGATAGACGGATAGACATAACGAAACTAATAGGTTCTTTCTTGCAATTTACCGGTCTAAACGCCTAAATTATCCAGCATATTAAAGCCGCGTGTTTATTAATCACTTCTATATTTATTTAATGATTTTTTTTGGAGTGAATGCAAAACGCGGTGTAGCTACTGCATATGACGGGTGGAAAATGCACTGCTTATAACATATTTTATATCCAATGTTAAAGAGTGGTAGCCAGATTACGACAAATTAGACTTTAGGAGCCTAACTTCTATGGCAGAAAATAACTTATAATGGGCGGCGTGTTGTAGGGGTAATGTTACCCTAATATCATACCGTATGCTGTAAGACGACGGTCCGGTTTTGTGATTACGCAGCGCTCCTGAGAGTTTACTGGGGAGTGGATTTATATCTTCACACATTTTTAATGGAGGCACTATATGTGTATGGGATATTTTACCCCTGAGGGACAGGGATTTCATTACGCCGGTAATTAACCTTTTAAGAGCCAAACTGTATCTATATGAATATTTACTTTTTTACAATATGTTTCCATCAACACAACTAACATTTAAAGTATAATATTACTGCGACATGTTTCGACTTGTGACAGTCATCATCAGGCTGATCTAAGAACCGTTTAACATTTTACAGGTTTTATTTTGTGCATTTGGGATCCCATATGCCTTACATCGTGTATTGTACGGTGTAAGGCATATGAGATCCCAAATGCACAAAATAAAACCTGTAAAATGTTAAACGGTTCTTAGATCAGCCTGACGATGACTGTCACAAGTCGAAACATGTCGCAGTAATGTTATACTTTACATGTTAGTTGTGTTGACGGAAACATACTGTAATAAAGTAAATATTCAGATAACACAACGGGATGACTTCATTCAAACTGTATCTATCTGATTTAAAGACCCAGTTCCTACCCCGCACTCTCTGCTTCGATTATAAAAACCGACAAGTTAATGCTGTGTAGAGAAAAAAAATCGCTGTTTGTTCTGAGAGCCACGCAAAACACGTCAATGCATTGTGGGCAGAACACAGAATTTCTGAATGTTAAATCTGGTGGTACATAAAGAAAGTCTTAGGGTTTCAAAGGTTAAGCACCACACCATGAGATGCGTGAAGGAGTGGGGGTGCAGCTGATCGTGGTGGTCAGTCATATGGAAATATACCGGTATCTGCTGCACAGAAACCTGGGTGGCCAGACGGATAACTTGGACACAGTGGCAAACATTTCCCCTGCCGGAAATGTAACGAGCTCTTAGCAGTATTGAAACCGACTGATGTAGCCCAGTTGTCTAAGTAATTGGACACCTGCTGTTGGACTGCAGCATTCAGTAGAAACAAGAACATGTTTCTGGAGCATTCAGAACGCAGTAGGAAGTCCGATTCATCTTAGTAAGATTAATGTGGAAGTTAAAGTTTATTATCAGATTAAAATATCAAACAGGCTTCAAACTGCGGCAAGGTTTGATGATAATGCAGACATAAAGAGGACGTGGAAGGCTGCTAGTGTAAGACATTCAGGGTTCAATCGAACAGTGTGTGCGTTACCGTGAAGTGAAACAGTATAAGTGAAGGTATGATGAAAAGTGCTTAAATTGATCAGGTCAAGGAAGCAGTCTAAGTTGCATTGCTTGTAGAATCGAAGCCAAAAGCACTGCGTTTATCCGAATAATGTAAGTTGCGAAACGTGAGGGAAGTTCGGGGACAGAAATGTTTTAAAGGCAAATCTGACGATCATGAAACAAACAGTACAGTCAAAGAAACATTTGTATAGATGAATTTAAGAGGGGTTACAAACCCAGAACTGACGTAATAAAAAATAAAAATGGCCATGTTCTTGCCAATTAACTTTGAATGTTTGAAAAGTTACTTGTCATTTATTGAAGGTACGGTTTGGGGCCAGTGACGTTGGGTTGGCTTAAATACTTGTGTCGGTCAGAAAATAAGTTGTGCCTATATGGCATATACAGGTATGCGGCTCATAACGACGTTTCGGTCAACTACGGACCGCATATGCGACGGCAGTCCCATAATATAATATAATAATACCATTGTGTTACAATTGCCTTCAGTATTCAGTACAGTAACATGCTGTACAGGTTTGTAGCCTAGGAACAATAGGCTATACCATATAGCCTAGGTGTGTAGTAGGCTATAGCATCTACGTTTGTGTAAGTACACTATGACGTTCGCACAATAACGAAATCGCCTAACGACACATTTATCAGAACGTGTCCCCGTCGTTAAGTGACGCATATCTGAAATTTCGACAGCCAGTAACGTTGAAAGACCTGCATACAGCGGCGAGCCAAACAATGGACAACAAATTTTCACTTTTTTGGGGAGCCCACGAACTCCAATGTGTGAACTTAACAGTACTTTTTATGCTGAATTCAGATACGTATACGGAATTTTTCTATCAGGCAGAGTTTCAAAGATACAGAGGACTCTGTTAATGCAAAATAGTACTTTACGTGCTAATGAAACAGGCAGAAACGTACCTCTAAAATGTAGAGGCGTATGACTTTCGCCGGTAATTGGCTTTAGGTACATCCCTCTTCAGTGTCCAGCAATAGTCCGCCAACAAACCTGAGGTCCACTTGCCTTGGTACCGCTTTTCCATAACCAAAATGTCTTGATGAAATCTTTCACCTTGTTCGTCACTGACTTCGCCGAGATTTTCTGGGAAAAAAATCCAAGTGTGACTCCAAAAAGTGGATTTTCAGACTCATATTGCATCCCATAGCTTTGTACGAATTCAACAGGACCTGCACAACATCCTGATAGTTCGCTGCTTTGTGATTTCCTATGAAGTCCTTGCAAATCCCCTTAAATGACAACCACGCATTTCTTTCAGTCTCATTCAGGTCTTCATCGAACTGTTTGTCTTGCATCAGTTCCCTGATCTGAGGTCCTTGAATTGTGCGTCACTCACATTTGGGAACTTCGTCCTCAAGTATTCGAATCCACGGCCGGTTTTATCCATGACTTGCAAAACTTTTGTCACGATACCCAGCTTTATGTGCAAAGGGGGCAGAAAATTTTTCTCCGGAAGAACAAGAGGAGGATTGACGACATTTTTCTCCTCTGGCGTCAGTGATGTTCGTTTAGGCCACAGTTTATTTACATAGTGATTCTTCTTGTCCCGGCTGTCCCACTCACCTGGAAACAGCAGTATTTTGTGTACCCCAGTTACATTCCCAGTAACAGTACCACAACCTTGAGATCACCACATAACTTCCACTTAAATTCGTCATACTTAATCTTTCCCAACAGTAGCTTCATGCTTTCATAACTTTCCTTCATGTTGGCTGCATGAGCTAAAGGAACGCAGGGGAATTTATTTCCGTTGTGGAGTAGAACCAACTTCAAGCTCACTTTTCGACGAATCGATGAACAAGCGCCACTGATCTGGGTTATATTCATGGCCAAGAACTTTCATAACGGAACAAATATCATTACAAAACACTACACCATCTTCCTGGGAGAAGAAATCCTTGAATTCTTCATTGCGCCCATGGTAAAAACACACCTTAGTGACCTGGCGCAGAAGATTCCAGCCCTTTAACCTGGAGCGAAAAGTGTGGGTGATAGAGAAATTCTGGAAACATATTCAAATTCAGCGCCCAAAAATACTTCAGAAACAGACATTTTTCCTCGTGGGCCAAAATGTTTGTTGACCGATGTTATCATTGAGTTCCAGTGCTGAATCGAAGTCTTGGCTGCCACAAATTGAAATATGAACACCCGGTGGAAACAGTGGTGACTCAATGGCTGATAAGGCAGGACACTGACTTCTGTTAGGGGGGTGGGACCTCGTAACACGATAGGATAAATGTCTAAATTTTAGCGGGGAGGGGGTTGTCTGTGGTAGTAGGGTGGGATAACTGTGAAGTGTTGTCTTTAAGGTTGAAAATAAGTAACGTACAGTACTTACGTCGTAAACTTATTATATGACCAAATCGCCTGCATTCAGCTGAGTCATTAGTCCACTTACCCAGACCACTTCAGTTGAGGCTGACATTTCATTAAAAAAAAACAAGAGTTTGCAAGTGACCACCCACTGATAAACTTCAGGCATAATTTATGCAAGCAGGCGGCGAAGAATTACACTGTGATGTCCGGAAAATTATGAATTTAATCGGAATATGGAAGAATTGGCACAATAGTGGAAAATATCTGTCTTAGAACATAAGTATAAAGTCGTGATAGAACGTGCTCCGGTAGGGAGGGAGGAGGATCACGTACAAGTTTGTACACAAAATCATCTCGAAATTTACTGCGTGTATGGACGTTAGCGTGGAGAACATTTGCTGTGAGTTGTGACGTACTCAGTACGGCATGATCGCACGTTATGCACGCGACAGGCACTGGGTAAGAATTTGGAGTGGACTGCAAAGACATCATGTGTTCGTATCCTTCAGGACTAGCGGGTACAGCCTGGGAGCCTACGGGACAGTTAATTTTTTTTACCCGCTTGTAATATATCGCTCATGAAACAGCAATTTGTCGTGGACCACACAATTCGTCAAACTGTTATTCCCGGATCACTAGGCAGCTGGGCTACAAAGACGCTTTCTTTCATAATGCTGTGTCTGCAAACAAATTGCTTGTCCCTATATTTCCTAAAAAAAAAATACAACATGCTTAAGTGCTGGTCTGTTGAGAATCGGTCAAATTTTTTTCTGTCTGTTGTAAAATTGTATATCGGTGTGTTATGACAAATTGCTGTTTCATGAGCCAAATGTTGTGCTCACAGTGCACCTCCTCCCTCCGATCTTCGACATATTTCATAGTATGTCTTTCACTCAAGCACTCACACTCTCACACACACACACACACACATACACACACCATCACCACCACCATCACCATCACCACCACGACAACCACCATTCATGGTCACAGAAGCAGTAAAATTTTGGTAATGCGTTATCGAAAAGTACGTCTACGCTCAGTTCTACCAAGATCTCTCTTTTCTTCAGGTCTTCCGACAAATGTGTCTTCTGATTTCTTATCTGAGGCTGTGACTGAGCAATGAGCACGTTTAAAATCTTATTTTTTTCCTGCCTTGGCGCAACAGACCCTAAAGGGCCAGGGCCTCCTCATTATCGAGTCTTCACGATCACACTCCGACACACCACACTCGGTAGGGCTCCTCTGGACGAGTGATCATCCCGTGTCAGAGACCTGTGCTTGACAACACACAACACTCACAAGAGAGAGGCATCCATGCCCCCGGCGCAATTCGAACCCACAATCCCAGCAAGCGAGCGGCCGCAGACCCACGCCACTGGGATCGTCCTTGCAAGCGTTTACCAGTAATTAATTCACCGCAGCCTAGATTTTCTTACTGTGTTTCGGGATATTCCTCAATTACAGTTGACATCCTTGTGTTTCAGCGCGTGGGCTGCGACCTGAAGATAGGGTCCATGAAGAAAGTTGACAGTTGCGGTGTTTGTGGCGGCGATGGACAGTCCTGCGCTCAGCCGCTGTACCACTGGGAGGAAGCTGCCATGTCGCTCTGCTCTGTGACATGCGGAGGAGGTTAGTACCACACGCCAATGTAAGACACATTTAAGTGTGTAGGCCATGCACCCCGATTTGTATCTCTTTTCTTTACGAGTCTTCCCATTTGCGTTAGTTTCCATCCAGAGTAACATTTCCTGGTTTTACGAGTCCCGTCTCGCTGTGAGCCCTTCCTGAGTTCAACGTGTACGTCAGTGTCTTGTCGTTTCGCTGTAATTCCCTTGGCTACCCTCAACAGTTTCTGTGTTTTCTCCCAAAGTTACAAGTTTTTGCCAACCCAGTACGACTTTCTTTTCACCATTCTACAGACCGAAAGTGGACACGCGGTGGCGCAGTTGGTTGAGGCACTGCGCTACAAGTCGGAAGTTCGCGGGTTCGATTCCCGATGGTGTCGATGGAATTTTTCATTGACATAATCCTTCGGGCCCACTAGAGCCCTGGGGTTGACTCAACTTCTAACAAAAATGAGTACTAGGAATATTTACTGGGGGGGGGGGGGGGGAAAAGGGGGCCGAGGTTGGGCCCGGACCACCTCACCCCCCCACTGCGCCACGTGT
>Ga0123354_10010417_pt1 | contig 14322 bp, 5 predicted proteins | sample TergutLab28metaG_2_FD_97872 | JGI IMG/M metagenome (GOLD analysis project Ga0123354, IMG submission 97872) | Labiotermes labralis P4 segment gut microbial communities from Petit-Saut dam, French Guiana - Lab288 P4 | ecosystem: Host-associated > Arthropoda: Insects > Digestive system > Gut ... | reverse complement strand
GCGAGGGGGGGGCCCGCTTGTTGTGGTGGGGGGAGGGAGGCCATTTTTTTTGTGGGGGTGGGTGGGGGGTGGGTTGGGGGGGGGGGGGGGGCAGAATTGTGCGTTTTCTGTGATACAGTTTCGGCGGAGAGGAAGGGGAGGTAAAGTGGGCACCGACCAGGAAACGGATATATAGCAGGGTGTCGAATTGTAGGTGGTGGTGGTGGGAGGGGTGATGAATTTCCAGGTTCTTCGCGGTTGATCATCGTATTATAGCTTCCGTCTCTGATTCTTCTTCTTCTTCTTTTCCTTTTAGATATTTATTTTATTGCTTTTTCCTGCTTCTGTAACTGACTTACAACGCCTCGCTGACCGTTAAGAATCCTCCCTCAAATAAGTACGTTATGCACCCTCAGATATATCTGATCTCCTCTCATATCTTTTCATTATGTGCTCAGAAATTAATAGAACGTCATGTCTTGTAGTTTGGTGGATACGTACCGACGTTTCGAGAGAACATTGTCTGAAAATTTGTGGTAGAAGAGGAATCCGTGGCCGACAGTATGGCACCAGATACAGAGGAGGATTCGACCGGTCAGAAAGAGGACCAATGTAAATCGTTGACCCTTGTAAGGGCTGTATTCAGAATGTCCTAACTTCTTCACAATGTTATACCTTCTCCGCCCATCTTAGTATCAAGTAGTATTTGGTTTTCCGACAAATTGTGGCGCTGCAGGTCGTTACGATATAATCGGTGTGTTAATGTTCTAATTGTGAAAGACAGTTCCAAGCACAAAACGAGGAATTTGTTGTGAGCTCTGTAGAAGCATTATGTAAAGGTAAAGTTCACCTTAGAACAGGCCACGAAGGCCCAGAGGGGAGAAGAAGTATAACTCTACTCTTACTTTAACCTCGACGCTAGATGAGGTGGGTGGTCGACACCACGCCCCGGCCGCTTTACCCCTGGGAAAGACCCGTGCCTATTGTACAGGAGGCCGGGTTAGCCCCAGGGCCGGTCTCGACGGTGCGAAAAATCTTACCTCCCACCGGGATTCGATCCCCAGACTGTCCAGCCCGTAGCGAGTCGCTATACCGACTAAGCTATCTCGGCCTACAGAAGCATTATGTGCCTAAATATATGTCGAGAGGTCTTTGTTCTGCGCTGTAGACAGTGGTTTTGAGTTACAGCGTACTGTGTTATTTGTGTGCTGTCATTCTGTGACACAAATTAAAAACTCCTAATTGTCTTTAATCAGTCTTCTGCACGTTGTCATGAGGCCTTCTACACGTTCATCATGTTGTGTGATGGGACATACTTCGGACAAAAATCTAGACGTGGGTTCAAGTGGTGAAATATAAAATGACAGATCACAAACAGCAGCAAAATGTGGAATATATCAACTATTTGGGTAGCATATTGACAAATGCTGCAATATGTACACGTGAAATTAAATCAGGTGTTGTCATGGCAGTAGCAGCATCCACTAACAAGAATGTTTTCATCAGCAAATTGGACTTAATTTTAAGGAAGAAAGTACTGAAGTGCAACATGCGGAGTGTAGCTGGTAAGGTGCTGGAACTGGGGCGCTGGAGTATTGTCCGAGTTGCAGGCTTGAGCCTGCAACTCGGACAATACTCCAGCCTAACTGCACCTAACCTCCAACATACAGCAAACCAAGAACGATACGACCAGTGTGGTAATCAACAGCATAGTCGCGAGCTCCTGGTGATGGGCACAATAATGCCCGTAACATGTTAAGCCTATAAGAAGTACACTAAAATAACAAGTGGCATCTAGTTGGTTTTTTATACTTCAGTTTAGTATTAAATAGATTCAAGGAGCAAAGGAATATCTTACATACAATGAAATGGAGGAAGGCTAAGTGGATTGGACACATCTTGCGTAGAAACTGCCTTCTCAAGCACGTTGTTGGAGGAAAGATATAGGGTAGAGATGGGAAGACGAGGGAGAAGACGTAAGCAGCTGCTGGATAAGAAGATACTGGAATCTGAAAGAGGAAGCACCAGATAGCACTGTCTGGAGAACTCGCTTTGGAAGAGGCTATGAACGTGCCGTGACTGTACGCATACCACATGATTGTGTATAGAAATAGCAAGCTTATATTCATATATATATATATATATGTCATACGTTATGCTATATGTTGTAGTACATGAGCCGAAAAACATCCAAAAGTTATCTCAAAAGGAAGCATTATTATGGTCTACGAAACTATTGGCAGTAAAGTAATTAATGAAAACGTAATGAATATTTTTTAATCAAGTCATTTTACATGTTATGTTCAGCTGTGTTTGTGATATGTGTACTGTTAACATTTGGTACGCTTCTGAGTTTGCCCACTTGGAACTCGCAATTAATGGACCGTCTGTGCCGAAACGTGAAGACAGCTAGGGGTGTCTCCCTACAAACAGTGCATTTCGTTGGTTTTTAATTTTTTATAACTGGTTCCGATAAACATGAAACTATTTTTTGCTTCTTTATTTGTTACTCGCTTTTTTTTTATTTACCCCTTACTACCTTCCGTACTTCTATCTTCCCTTCTCGTGTCCTACCGTCCTTTCTTTTCCTTATTTCCTCTGTTTAGAGTTTCCCACAGGGTTGTTGATAGAAATTATAATTTCACATGTTATCCCATATCTACTAGTGAACAGTTGTCGGCGTTTCAGAGGACCGTAATGCCTACATCTTCAGGGTCCATCAGTCCAAGAAGAGTGGACTCTTAAAGATTTTGAAGATTGAGTCAGCACATTCGTCCGAAACGCCGGTAACCTGCCTATCGTCGAGGACGACCTGCATCCACTTAGGCTTAGTTTTCTTACCTCCCTTTTTGTTACCTTTGACCCTTGCTCTCTACCTGCTACTCACTATAACTTGTCTTCCCTTTGTCTACAGACAGAAGGCCCCCAGACACCCCGACCACTCCATAACACCAAGAAGGAAGAAAGCCTGCTTTCTCTTCTGCTGCCTTCCCCATTCAGTGGGTCCATCTGGACAGCAGTCATCTTTCTCGTGGGATGGCGTTTCCTAGCCAGAAGTGGTTGATGAGCCACCGCGAGAGGCCACCGCTGTTTCATACTAGTACAGTGACGTCTGTTTTTTTCATCAGTCATTTTTTGTCGTTTTTTCTTAAATATCAGTTAAAGTAGTTTTAGTTCCAAGTGTTATGTTGCTTGTAAGTTTGTGTAGAATATAAAGCAGTTTATTGTTTTGTTTTATTTCTTTTGTCTTGTTTCCAAAGATAAATGACCTGATAATCAAACATTGATCTCATTAAAGTGTTTCTGTTTGTTTTTTGTGAAGATTGATGTACAGGGTGGTTTACCACAAGGATGCTGTGTTACTAAGATGTGGACAATATTTGAGGGAAACACCCTGTAACAGACATTTCGCTCAGGAATAAGTAAAATTGGTTTTTAGTTTGTCTGCCAGTACTAGTGTGTTTTGAGAAGTGATATTTGCAGATTAATTTTGTAAAAATAACAATAATCATAACATTCATAATTCTATATTATATTTTCGTGCTTATTGGGGGAATATATTTTTGTCCGTATATAATGACTTGTGTTTATATTTTCTAAATATACAGTGGAATTGTACACCAGCGCATGATGTTTGGCGCGAAAGGAAAGTTTTCATTATGATCTCCTAGGTAGAGTAGATAACATTGTGTGATTTGAGACGGAGGGGAGACGTAATGACGGCCGATAACAGGGTCCAGCGGTGGCATTACTGTGTCTTCCGCCCGTCGTCTCTTTCACACAGAATCCATCAAGTTTCTTTCTGTATATATGTTCGCATAGTGCTACTGTAATACGACATATTGTAAAAATATTTTGTGTTCTAAGGGGCAGGTCTCAGAAGTAATGGAAGAACAAATCATGTCATTACGTCATTCATCGGAGAAGTTTGGTTACTTGCTCAAGAAATTTCGAATATGCTGGTTTGAAGCAATAAAACCAACTGATAGTTCCTGAGTGTTTAGTACCAAAATATGTCTAAAGCATTCCCTTTTTTTATGTCATACATACAGACTTCCATTTCATGTGTGACGCAATACTGTAATAATTTTTGTAAAATTCATCCGGTTGTGCTACATCGTACCAATCTTGACGTACGAACAACAAATTGTATTATTTTCCTCAGTACATGCTACACGTTTCGGCCCTACTGACTGTCCTCAGGGATTTAAATACAGGATTTTAAAACTCAAAAATAAAATGCATATATATTTTGAATTTGTGAGTCTCACTAATTATATGATATGGTATGATATATGATATGATATATTTGTTAACTGCAATTCGGTTGACACCCGGTGGCAGTAGTACTACACACAAACAATACATAGAACAACTCAGTGAAACAGAATACATAGAACATACATAACATTAAGAATACATAAACATTACAATAAGAACACATAACAATAAAAATACATAATTTACAAAATTAAACAGAAGCATACAAAACATACAACCATATATATATATATACAGCCATAAAAATTAAACAAAAAAATATTAAAGAATGTGATAAACGAAAAAGTCATATAAGCAGCAAATTTTAAGTTCATGGTTCCGTGCATCGTAATTCAGTATTAAATAAAATCCAACCAGATGCAACAGTACGCAGTCCAATTTATTTTATTACAAAATCACTCTACATGTTTCGGTTGTCACCGCACCCATCGTCAGTAGTACAGTTTTTAGTACTCCTGATGATGGGTGCGGTGACAACCGAAACATGTACAGTGATTTTGCAATAAAATAAATCGGACTGCATACTGTTGCATCTAGTTGAATTTTCATTTAATATAAGCAGCAAACTTTATGTGATCTATTTATCTTCTAATAATGTTAGACACCCTGTTACTAAGACTTTCACTACACTTCACTACACTTCATTATACTTCACTACACTTCATTACACTTCACCTAACTAGAAGTCATAATAATCTTTGTGCAGCAATTACAATATAAACTCGAGAAATATAAAAAAATGTTCACGTTTTAATTACTGAAAAAGGTTATTATGACTTGTGCAAATTTGAGTTAGTTTAAACGTTTTATTCTAAGTTTTGAACGACATTTATTTAATGCCTCAGGGCGGTCACTACTGCCGAAACCAGCAGCATGTGTTGACAAGCCTAATAAAATTCGTTGTGGCCTGAGAGCAGCATGTTTGTCAATTTTAATATGGAACATTTGTAGTTTGCTGGCGTGTGGGCGTAACGCCGTGCAGTCTGGTATCAATTCAGCAGTTTGCAAGGAAGTAGGGTGTCATTCTGCAGCACTGGTGATTTGCTACCAAACTGGCCGATGTCACAGCCTACAAGACTGTAATCTTCACAAAAACTGGAGTGATAGCCTCAAATGTCACAAAGCAAAAGCAGTTAACTTCTGTAGGCAAAAAAAAAAGTCTTGCTGTTTAGTTGAATTAAGCGAAACAATTTGTAATAAATATAGATAGGGGGAAAAAAAGCTAAGTTGTGTTCTGTTCAGTATTATTGCGTCTTGTCAAAAAATGATTATCTAGTTGTTCAGTTGATTTCATTTTGTAGTGATGTTGTTAGGTGCGAAATAGCGGACAGTAGGTCATTTGACATCAGTTACATAGAATTTTAGAGAGAGTCATTACTGATATCCTCTCTGCTGTTATCATTCGACTCTGATTAGATGATTTCCGGTTAAGTAATTAGATATCCCTCTCGCTTGTGATGGAAGCTAATATGACGTAATGCATTACAAGTCAAGGCCTATTACAACATAACTTGATTGTTCGTAACCCAGATACTGCCAAAACAATAGTGTAATTCCAATTTTTGAAATTGCACCAAGTTTGCATGTAAATAAGCTTTCTAAGAATAGGTTTATATATATATAAATAATATAAACATAAGAACATATATTTTAAGAGAATTAAATGATATAAAATGTATGTATCAAAGCTACCAACTGTGAAAAGAGAATGTAGATTCCGTGGCTGGACCCGTTTGCAGGCACACCGAGAGCACAGTCTGGTAGTAGCTTTGAGCGACGCGCAAGGTTTATTGAAGTGAGAAGCAGTAATGGCGTTCATTTTATTCCAGTCATAGCTGATCCTCAAGTTGTTACACGTCTTCACGTTTTTCGACATTTACCTCCTCCGTTAAGGGGCACAGAATAACTCAAGTATTAATTCAAAATCTAATGCAATTTAATACGCCCTAGATTGAAGTTCCCACTCGAAATTTTGAAGTTGGGTTCAAAAAGTCACCCGCCCATTGTTAAACTCGTTTCGTTTCGTAGAGGCTATAAATATGATAAACAATTACCGGCATATCACACATTTTTCGGAAATTACATTTCTCACTTGCCACGATACAGCATTTGCTTACGAAATTACACGTTGCAATCCGCTGCCAATCAGCCGTCTTCATATAAAATTGTTTTGCCAACACGAGTGCATATGATTTTTATAACCTAAGTATAACAAACACTGTTACGTCGACAACGTTATATAGACATCGTTGTGTACACAGCAGTGCGTAGCAGATGGCACACACCAGACTTCCACGTAGTCACTAGTGACTTCTAAGAATTTGTCCCACCTTGGCCTTAAGGCTGGTATCCCGGCACAGAAGAAATAGATGGATCACAGCTTACTTCACGTCGGCGTCTGTTGCAAATCGCTTGACAAGTCAGGTGTTTCTTAAGGAGTCTAAAGAGATGGAAGTCAATGGGCGCGAGACCAGGACTGTAAGGAGATTGATCCATAACCTACCAGCCGTGTCGTCGTAACCACTCAGAAGTTCGGTTGGTTGTATGGGGCTTAGTGACTTCCATCTTTGGACTACATAAGAAGCTCCAGACTGGCGAGTGATTTGCAACAGATGCCGACGTGAAGCAAGCTGTCATCCGAGACATTTCTTATGTGCCGATATAGAAGCCTTGGTGCCATGGTGGGACAATTGCTCAAATGTCAGCTGTGACTATCTGTAAGTCTGATGTGTACCATCTGCTACCCATGTGTCACGTATAGGCTACATCGAATTCAGAATAAAATTGTATTTTTTGGAAGTTTCTTGTAAAAACTAATGTAGTTTCAATAAATGAAAATATTTTGGGTCTTTGAGCACATTGCCTTACAGAATTGAACAATCTCGAATGTAATGGGAAGTTAACGTCTGTCGTGGTAACTGAAGCATAAAATCCAACTAGATGCCACTTGTTACTTTATTATGCTTATGTTAGGCTCAGCATGTTTCGGGCACCGTTATGCCCATCATCAGGAGCTCACGACGATAGCGTTGGTTACCACATAGGCCGTCTGGTTCTCGAGTTGCTGCTGGTTGAAGGTTAAGTGCAGGCAGGATGGATGAGTGTCCGGACCGAAGGCTGTACAGCCATCGGTCCGGACACTCATCCATCCTACCCGCACCTAACTTCCAGCCAGCAGCAACTCGAGAACCAGACAGCCTATGTGGTAACCAACGCTATCGTCGTGAGCTCCTGATGATGGGCATAATGGTGCCCGAAACATGCTGAGCCTAACATAAGCATTATAAAGTAATAAGTGGCATCTAGTTGTATTTTATTCGTCAGTTATCAATATGATGCACGGTCCAATACACATTAAACCTCTATCGTGGTATCTCTGCGCACCCATTATCCGAGCAATACTGTTTCTCACGCCTTATCAGTAAGTAGTGTTGCTGAGGTGTTTAAATACCGAATTTCAACAGCTGTTGCAGGCAATGACTGCCATGTTTAAACACAGATCTTTGAAAGGTTCCTTCAGACAGTGTAGGTGTGTGGTCAGGACCAACACGGCCACGGAATCTCCGCACATCAAAGCGTCTCTGTGATTTCTTTGCTATTAGCATTGAGAAAGCTAATGGCAATAGATACTGTCCTGTTTTCAATTGATCTCTGTGGATTTACAGTTGTGGACACTTCATATTATTATTATTATTATTATCGTTCTTTGATTTACGTTCGTGTTATTTTTTATTTACTAGTCATGTAGTTGTTTTCTTTTCCTGTGTGTCTAGACTAGATTAGACTGAAACCAGGTATGGATCATGAAGAATTCAAATGACCAACACAGTATGTCTTCAACAGCTCCTGGTTTCTATATTATAGCTGCATGTGCTTAATAGTGTGACCTTTCCTGTTTTTCTGTTTTGTATATCTCTCTATTATTTCAAAACATGTTAAATTGGAACAATCATTTATCAGTTATGATTTGTGGGGAAGTTGTGCAGTTGTGTGATGGTTACTGTATTCTATATCTACTTAAAAACACTTGAGTATTAAAGTCAGTAATAATGCCTGGCATTAAAAGCCTACCATTTTAAATTACAGTCTTTATTCCATATGCATGACATGTCAGTACAAAAGCATAAGCATAAGCATTTTTAAATGGATTTAAATTGCTGATGTCACTGTTTGACTGGTCATTATTCACGTAACCTTTCGAGAGGTAACACAGTACTTAGATTGTCACGCAAAACAACATTTCCTAATTGTATGAGCAATCAAGTGAGAGAACTTGATGGACGAGGGAGTGACAATTTGCAGTCTGGTATCAGTGTAACTGGTATTACCACGATACATGCATAATTTAATAATTTTTATTAAATTAATATAAACTACAAACACGGCTTTGTCATCTTATTTTAATCTACTTAATACGTGGGAAATGAAGAAATTACGTGGGTACATTAATTGTGTTTCTTCTTAATGCAGAGAATATGAGACACTGAATCAGAAACTTGCTACAAACTTACGGGACTCTTGATCCAACATTTACGAAACTTGTGCTCTGAATCTTGATGTATACACCGTGCAGTCTGTAAAATTTTAGTGTATCTGCCCAACAAACGCACAATATATGTTAACAGTTATATGTCTCTTATAGCACTGCTACATGTTTCGGTGTTTATACGGCATCCTTATGGAGTCTTTTATTATATAAGTTAAAGTTACAAAACTAATAATTTATTAATAACAAAATTCATAAATTATTCATATGTAACTTTAGCGCACATAATAAATTCCCTGAAGATGACGTATAAACATCGAAACACGTAGCATTGCTACAAGAAACAGATAATTGTTAATATATATTGTGCATTTATTGGACAGATAAAGTAAAACAGTTCTCTGAAGTTAGCGAGAATACTTGATTTCGAATTTTAGGAGCACAAAACATGTTTTTTCCTTTAGAATCTCCTTCAGTGAAACTCTATGAAGGATCTTGACTCTTGGCAAGTGCTTGGCAGCAGACATGTTAACCCAGACTGGAGTTCAGTTGCAGTAACATGGCATTCAGTACATTCGAAGCATATTTTGAAGAGAGCAGCATGGATACTTTCCTGTTTTTGGCAGTGACGTTAAGTCTTCAGTGTGTAACGCGGGGGGGGGGCACTTTTCCCGGCAGTAATGTGGCCCTTAATCTGCCACAGATTAAGAATGGACTACTCACCGTTTCTACTGCCGCGTATATCGTCTTGGCGTGGTGCTTAAATAAGCACGAAAATTACATAATTGCTTACCTTCCCATAACAAGCCAGGCCAGAGCACCCGCCACTGGGCATTGTTAGAGACTATGTGTATATGCTACATAATTTGATACATAAATATTGGACAGCAAGTGCCATAATATGTGTGAAAATGCTGTAGAAATTTATTTGTAGAAGGAATCGAACTGCCAGTTGCACAAAGTATCCTTTCAGTCTCGTGATGAGTTGTTGGCATGATGGGATGAGAGTATTGACATGTCAGTGACATCATCACCTTAAACTGTAGTGTACTTCTATATATATATAGTATTATGTTTCGTGTTTTAAATATGATAGATATAAGTTAAATTTGTTGAAAATATAAGAATTCTTTTTTTTTTTGTCGTTTTTTGTTTCATTTCGTCAACATTTTTAAGTCTTTTAGCAAAGCAAAGGGTGAAATTAAAAAAAATTTATATATAAATGTTTAAAAAAAATATTTCGCCATCTCTGTGTCTTGCTAAAACTACCGAAAGTCTTTCATATTTGTACAGTTTTTTCACTTTTATAAATAGTTACTTTTTCAAAATAAATGTCAATATTACACCAAATTAGCGAATGGTGTACCATACCTTAGTGTTTCATTGCGTACCACCACCATCACGTTTTCCTATGTTTACTCCTTACAGACCTGTGGGCCCGGTAGCTCAGTCGGTACAGCGACTGACTATGGGCTGGACGGTCCGGGATCGAATCCCTGTGGGGACGAGATTTTCCGCCCTTCCAGACCGGCCCTGGGGCCCACCCAGCCTCCCGGGTCTTTCCCGGGGGTAAAGTGCGGCCGGGGCGTGCTGCTGATCACTCACCCCCTTCTGGTGCCGCGGTCATGGAAGAGTAGAGCTATACCTCTACCCATCCTCTGAGCCACACCGGGCCTGTAACGGGATCACTTTACCTTTTTATTTTTTACTCCTTAAAGACTAAGTGACAGTACTTTCCTACCCAGTGATCCCCGATTTATGAAAGAGCATTGCTTTTGCAAGGTTTCCAGGCTTCGCCCGTTTATCCTTCTAGTAAGAGCAACACGTAAATGAAGATGAGTGTGGAGCGTTGGTGGAATGATACTGACAGGAGAAAACCGAAGTACGCGGAGAAAAACGCGACCTAGTGTCATTTTATCCACCACATTTATCACATGGACTGACCGAGATTGATCCGGGGCTTCTGCGGTGAGAGGCCAGACGCTAACCACCTGAGCCGTGGCACAACTAACAGGACGTAAGATAAACCTGAAATATGTTTAAGTATTCAGTCCGTACCGCGCAGTAAACACTTGTCGTCTTGGTTATAAAAACCAGTCAGTTAATGCTGTATGGTGAAATAATCGCTGTTTGTTCTCACATCCACACAAATACACTGTGTGGGCAGAACGGAGAATTTTTTTAACGTAAAAACTGGTGGTACATATAGTAACCACTGGTTTGTAGATACGTACCAACGTGTCGGAGGAACTTGCTGTCCCCATTTTCAGGTTATGGAAGTTTAGGCGGTTTTATTAAGCGTCAGTACGTATCAAAAAAATGACACGGTGTTCCGACTTGATACTACGCACGGTGAAACCCTCAAATCCCACACAACGGAAACTAAAGACAAACTAGGCGGAGAGAACCGTCATTCCAATTATTTACCTTTTACCGACTTCATGTACCGCCAGGTTTAACTTTCACAAATTCTACATTCTGCCAACACAGTGCATTTGTATGTGTTGTGTGAATCTGAGAACAAAACAGCGATAATTTCCCTATACAGCATTAACTGACTGGTCTTTATAACTGAGACGGAATGTGTTTACTGCGCGGTACGGACTGAGTCTTTTTATATAGATGAGGACAAGATACATATTTAAGGCCACACGGTTAGTCGCCAGCCTCTCACCGCGAAGACCCGGGATCGAACGTAAGTCACTCCATGCGAGGTTTGTGGTGGGCAAAGCGGCACTCGGACAGGTTTCTCTCTGTGTACTTCAGTTTACCCCTGTCAGTATCATTCCGCCAGTGTTCATTATTGATCCATTCAACAGCAATTGATAGCGTCAGACCAAACACGCACATACAGAAAGAAAATAAACAAAATGACTTATTTGAAAACTTGCGTCTTACAAAGCCATGGGCACATTACCGACGTTTTGATGGAATAGTTTGCCTCCCTCTTCATAAGTCAGAAGCACCAATATCTATCATACCTCCATGCCTTACGATACCATAAAGGATACAGGAGATACATGGTCATTATATATAAGATCCATCCTTCCGATTTACGGTTGTAATATCACCACATTTAATTAGTCGCAGCCAAGTTAGTAGGTACAGCAAAACTCCATTTATCCGGACCCTGGTTATCCGGATCGCCAATTATATGGATCGGCTTAGTCCTTCCGGTAAATTTATCGAGAATTCTACAAAACTAACTTGCCTTGAAATTACCGGTTATCGGATCAAGTACAGTACAGTGTTATGGTTTCTATAACTGCAAAACAGGCATGGTCGAAAGGTTTAGACTCAGGTATGTACTGTAAATAGTAAGGGCAGAACTTTAGACTGTCATTGTAGTCTATATTCAAAGACAAATCCAATTATCCGGATTTTCCGCATATCCGGATGGCTTGCCGTCTCAATTATTCCGGATAAGTGGTGTTCTACTGTTTATTGATGACCCGTCCATAAGAATACCCTTCAAGCCCCGAACGTTGACCAGGTTACCCACAAACAACTGGCGTGGTAACCCTTTGAATTAGCTACAAGTGCTTCCTATCACAGCATCCCTGATCTACCGGCCTTTCTTTCGATTCCAGACAACATCTACATTTGCTTCACTACTTTAGTGAGGGAAATGGCAGAAAATGAGACAGACGGAGACGAAGCAAGGCGATTCGGAGTGCAAGAAGTAAGATTTAGAAGGCCTTTATGTATCATCAAGAAAGGTTAGCGCGATTAACAGTTATTTTAGTTACTAGGCGAGATAGGTATGGCGTGAAGCGCGCATGCGAGAGTTGAGAAATGCATAGAGAGGCGTAGTTAGAGATGCATAAGTTCGTTCATTCATTCATTCATTTTGCAGTCTGTCTTACGAAATGTCCATAATTTCTTCCATAGCGAATTCTCCACAGACTGAGATCTAGTGCTTCCTCTTTCACTTCCCAGAATTCTTTGTTTCCCTTAACGTCATCCAGTAGCTGGTGACGTCTTTTTTCCTCGTCTTACCATCTCTTTCATCCTACCCTACATCTTGGCTTCAATAACGTATTTTAGAAGGTAGTTCCTACGCAAGATGTGACCAATCCAGTTCGCCTTCATTCGTTTTATTGTTTGTAAGGCAGTCCTCTCCTCCTTGACCATTTATAATACTTCTTCATTTGTCATCCCAACTGACTCTGTCCATCCTGCTCCAGCACCACGCTTCACAACTTTCCAGGTATTTCTGATCTTCTTTCCAAATTGTCAAAGTTACAGCACTGTACAAAGCTACACTCCGCATGCAGCACTTAACTGCCTTCCTTAAATTTAAGTCCAATTTGCTGCTGGATAGGGTCTACTTGTTGGATGCTACTTTTTCCATGGCAACTCTGGGTGTAATTTCAAGGATGTGTAAGTGTGTATACTGATTTCATCTGTCTGTGGACAGGTTACACGTTATGGCGATCCTAATAACCGTCCGTACAGTATTTCACAGCTTCAGTACCAACCCTGATGAAATAACTACGGTAACTTATTGCCATCGGTAACTGCACGTCACTTTAAAGGGAAGAAATATAAAAATAGACTTATTACAAATAATCGTTAAAAGTCGGAAGGTCACGGGTTCAATCCCCGACGGTGTCATTGGAGTTTTTCATTGACATAATCTTTCCGGCCGCACTATGGCCCCGAGGTGGAAACAGGCTTTAAAAAAAAAGAGTAAAAGGGGTTTTTCCTGGGGGGGGGGGGGTAAAGGCGACCGCTGGGTAGGGCTGACAACCTTACCACATTGATGTGCCGATTGTCTTTAAATCTGGGAGCCTCAGCCTCCTGGAACCCTCAGGGCCTGTCCAGGCCTGTAATGGGATTGCTTTACCTTTACCTTTACCCTTTTTGCACAGAATTGTGGATAAAAAAATAGGTGTCATTGTTTATTGTAACATAACACGACTATCGCTCCATACGGCAATTCTTCTTTACTCTGTTACTGTGGATGTAGCCATTTACTGTGGTAGTAACATGGCCGGTCCCGGCCAGCTATTCCATCGGTGCATTATGCCAGCTCCGGAAGCCGACTAACTCTACTGCTGGAAGCATAACCCCAGTCAGTATTAATTCAGTGTTTTCTTAATTTCCACCGGCGCATGAATACTGGAAGTACATACATTGACAAGAATATGGTAGCCATAATGATGACGTAACGTTCTACGTCACTTTCGGATAATGAAGCAGCCTCGAAGAAAGTTTTGACACATTTGGCAATTTTCAGGTAAGGCATCGATCGCCGTTGCGTTATCAGTACTTAGGGAAAGTATATATTTCTATTTCTATGGTAAAACCAACTAGATGCACCAATGCTTCAAATTCATTTTATTTTGGAATGACACTCTACATGTTTCGAACGGCCTTTCCGTCCATCAACAGGAGTTCAAGACTGTACATACAGCAACAGGCATATGTCAAACAGGTACTGCTGTCTGCTTTAAGCAGACAGCAGTACCTGTTTTGTTGCTGTATGTACAGTCTTGAACTCCTGATGATGGACGGAAAGACCGTCCGAAACATGTAGAGTGTCATTCCAAAATAAAATAAATCTGAAACTT
>Ga0123354_10010416_pt1 | contig 14323 bp, 8 predicted proteins | sample TergutLab28metaG_2_FD_97872 | JGI IMG/M metagenome (GOLD analysis project Ga0123354, IMG submission 97872) | Labiotermes labralis P4 segment gut microbial communities from Petit-Saut dam, French Guiana - Lab288 P4 | ecosystem: Host-associated > Arthropoda: Insects > Digestive system > Gut ... | reverse complement strand
TCTGGCCATTATCTCCGTAACCGTTCAACTTTGGATATAGGTGTTTTGGGTTATATCGGTATACTTTAACATAAGGAACACCCTCCCGAAGTCTGGCACATTCCTCCTGGGACACACTGTATAGTCTGTACAGAGCAATATTACAAACCTAGAAGTACTCTTTATACACTGTGTTGAGGTATTGTTAAGATACACACAAATTACGTTGAACTTACTAAAAACAGCATCACACGCTAAGTTTTGTTACAGGAAAATATTAATAACAATGCATTTTATGTGGATCTCGCGTAGGTATATTTATAACCCGTTAGTGAATAGCCCACGTTCTCGACTACCTTCGAAACTTGTTTTGATTCCCAACAGGGCACTTTTTTCGGACCGATGTAGGTTCTCACCCAGCCTCCCACTGAATATGTATAGGGTATGCTTGGTCAGAGGTAAAGCAGTCGGTAGGTGAAACAAACACTCAACTTCATCGAGTGCTGAAATTAAGTATGAGTGGATCCCTAGCTCCAGTGCCCCATACTGCTTCACGGCCTACATAAGCACAACCTTTCGTTATTTTAACACACGTAAATATAAAATTGCAGGAAACAAAATAAAATTTTGAAATCCATCTAAAAAAAGTTAGTAAAACAATATAATTCAGTCTTGCAGCACTGGTTAATTAATTGTTATTTATGTAATTAAATAATAAGATGTTAAGTTCATTTGATATTTATTTACTGGTTCATTCTGAGTTCTTATCAAAGAAAGAAATAAAGGAAGGGGAGAAGGGAAAAATAAATAGTGTAACAAAGGCTTATGTAAAGGAGGAAAGAATAAGAACATAAAGGAAATAATACACATAAAAGAAAGTAGAAAATAAAATAATGACAAATAAGTGTGAAGAAAAGCATCAACCTTTGCTATCTGATATTAATCTAGACAGTAGTCGCGACTGTACTTGGGCTCGATCTTGTTTTGTGTTTAGCTTGAGATAAGTTGCCCACTAGCCCAGGACACTTTCCAGGTCAGGTCAGCGGAAACAAGCACAACAGGTTTATTCCATAAACTCACTATTAGCAACACAAGTTAAAAACGTACTCTATGGAGTTATGTTTCTTAACAATGGCGGAAAGAAATGGCTATTCCTTACAGGGCACAATATATTCATAAGCAAAAAATTTTCTCCGTTTTTAACATTACTTAACATATAAAATTTTTAGATACATTCTATTTACAGTCACACGAACCTCACTGAAACTGGCCATACATTATTCTGGAATTCCTCCTATTTGGAAAAAAGCCAGGTTCGAATCTCAGCTAGAGGCTGGGAATTCTTTTTTATATTTTCACCAATATCCTCAAAACCCAACTAAAATAATGACATGACAGATATAGTTAAAATGTCACTGTACTTCCTTCTACAGTATCTTCAAACGTAGATTCACAGTCATCCTATTAGGCTCTACAGAAAGTACACAATTTGGGAAGCGCCGTGAAATTAATAAATAAATCTAAACCTTATTGTTGCACCGTGCATTTCGTAGAATCACTTCAGTTATTAACCAACAATTGCACTTACATAAATTCCAAATAAAAACAATTAAAATCACTCCGACATGTTTCGATATTTTGTTAGATCATCATCAAGGAGAAACGTAGCTCCCTGATGATTATCTAAAAAAGATCGAAACATGTCGGAGTGATTTTAATTGTTTTAAGTGTTTTTATGTGGAATTTATGTAAGTGCAATTGTTGGTTAATAACTGAAGTAATAAATAAATATTCTCACAGCCACAATGTATTTTTTCTGGATATAACAGAAAGAACTTTCTCTGAAAATCAGGAGGACACACATTTTATTGCTTCGCTTTATAGACAAAAATAACCTACGAATAGCTACGTATGTATCTAGGACTTGCAGTTACCATCCTACACAAATAAAATGCCCACAGCTACACAAAGAGCAGCAGTAATGTATCAGCTTCTTTTGAAAATCTGTATGATATTATAAAACATAATATGAGACATCAATAATGCGAGTCTAAGTAAGCTAATCTGCTTCTCCCAAGAAAGAATTCTGCAGACATTTATTGCTGCAGGGTTGACCAGTTTACTGCGTGGACAAAAATAAGATAATGAACGAAATTCACAATGTTTACATTTTCATAATATTATCAGATGCGTTTATGTTAAGAACCGATACGTGGGTTGAATTTACGAAAAGAAGGAAGGAAGTATTTGTTGGAAAATTCGCAGTGAGTGGGAATAACTTGGGATACTTTGGTTTAGACGAACAAATAATGTTGAAACTTGTCTCGAAATAACGTATGTGTTTGTGTGTGTGTGGGGTGCAGTTAAGATGGCTAGAACTGAGACCAGCTTGTAGACTTTTGTCCACAGAGCGAAGAATTTAGGTCTCGTGTATAGGATACAAACTACACAATCCCGGGTTCGAATCCCGACAGGGATTTGACATTTCTCCTTTCTCCAAATTTTCCAGACCGACTGTGGGGCCCAGCCGGCTTCCAATTCCATGGGTACCGTGTAGTCTATGGTGTGTAAAGCGGCTGGCGTTGAAGTGACCACTCACGTGTATCCAGTGACAGAGTTAGTAATGATTGGAGCTTTACCTCCACACTTCCATACACCTTTATGAGTTTGACAGGAACATCGTTACCTTTCTGATTGATTTCCAAGTCCATATGAGGAGTTTTAAAGTTACTGTGTGTTTTACTGATTAATCTGAAAATTATACAACTTTTTACAAACGCACTTCCATTATTCAATTGGTGCGTGGTGTGAGTTCCGCTATCAGTTACAAATCATTTTGCAGCATTACCCATCACATTTCTAGGACCGGTCGCTTTGTAACACAATACATTCTACCTACAGTTTTCTTTCACACTGGTGACGGGAGTGAGAATTTAAAAGTGTTAGTAACTCCGGAACCAAAGAATGTAAAATCTCACACAACCGTAACCCATTTAAGATAACCGGCTTTTGTACAAGTTTGTACAAGTTTCAATAGTTATCATGACTGACCAGTCAGGTCAACAGTGGACATGAGAACAAAATAATGGAGTAAGTGGACAGACAGGAGGGTGTTGAACTGTGGGAAATTCGAGTAATGGCAACCCACAGAACTTGAATGACCGGCCTCTTGAAGACACTCGGTCTTCCTCAGTATTGATATTGCTGGTGGTACGGAAGCATAGGAGTCGGTAAGAAAATTCCGATTTTTATTTCCTGTAGAATTTGTATTGCTTTTTTCTTTAAGTGATTAGAAGAAACTTTTAATTAACTTGAATCAAAATCGTGAGACATGCGAGATATAAGAAATAGATGGTATGCACGCAAACGTTTTTGAAGAAAAGAATTGCAAAACTGAAAGATTGACGTAGAAAAGTAGCTAACACTAGAAGTACGTAATAAAAATATGTTTCAAACTCTTCACTAAGTTTAACTAATTACGATTTACTTCGAATAGGGTAATTTTGTAAACACGGTGATTGTGTTCTTCGGAAATGGTGTAGGCGAAAGGAGTGTATACGTATTTTCTCTAGCTTTGTACAAGATTATCCTATTTCAGGTTAGAGGTTGAGGTTGTTTAGACCAACGCCGGGATTTCCGTTATATGTCAGATGGGAAATAATATTAAAAGGGATTTTGGAAAAGCAGGACGTACTGACAAACTAAACTGAATTGATGAGTTTAACTTACAACGATGACATGGCGATGGACTGTGGAATTTCTAAAAAAATAAAAATTTCTTTATCTATCAAACACTTGCTAAAGACATACCCAGTTTCCTGGTGAAAGCAAAATATCTTCTACTGCAATTTCATTTCTTAAGAAATATAAGAGATATGTACATATTTTCTTAATTTTCTAACACTATAAATGAGTTATAATTAAGATTTTTAACGAAATTATTTACTTATAACTGTGGTGGCAGTACTATGGTAAAGATAAGGGGCAATTATAAAGCATTACATAATTACAAAATTTTAAAATCTTCTCTACATAAATTAGAAATTTTCATAAGATCTTTTATTTTACTAAGGAATAAAGCTCTTTAAAAATTACACCATCTGAATTAAGATATTAAAATATTTTTACTGAATATTGTATTTTAGAGACAAAAATGATGTTTCGTGCAACTAATTTGATCATAGTTGTGTAAGTTTATTTTATAGGAAAGCGACATTAATTTTACAAGTAAATTTATTTTTACCGTAAATATTTCAGGTTTACAAAAAAATTCTGTATGACAAAAATTTGCTTGAGAGCTGCGCTAACTGTTGATGCTTCATGTGGCAGTATGGAGGGGTGTTTTGAGATATGGCAGTTCGTCACTTAAATAAATTATCATAACTTTAAACACCCTTAAAATATGGCTTTGAGTTTCTCATTACGAAGTTCATACAGAGCACTGTCTTTTGGAGTGCGATGTACTGTAATCCGGAAAAAAAAGTACCATCCTTTTAGTGGAACCGGAAAATGGCGACAGTAACTTCTTTAAAATACAGGGTTATTCATAAGTCCGTGAAACATGTTAGAAAACTAGCTGATGCCACAGTTGAATGAAGACAGTAATTATTACATCTTTCAATAAGACGGCTCTCCGGCTCACTACAAAGACGTGCGAGAGTACCTCAATCGAAACTTGCCACAAAGGTGGATAGGACGCACAGGAAAAGAAGGTGAAGCGTTAATGCGGTGGCCACCCCGGTCCCCGGATTTAACCCCGTGCGACTTTTTATTCTGGGGGTTTGTGAAGGACACTGTCTTTGTGCCTCCACTCCCCGCTAATCTCCAGATTTTCGCAACCGTATTACCACTGCTGTGGCTCTGGTCGACCGTGATATGCTGACACGCGGGTGGAACGAGATGGACTATCGCATAGATGTCTGCCGTATTACCAAAGGTGGACACATTGAGCATCTGTGAAATATGTAAAAAAAAAAAAACTTGGAGAGTTTCTCTCTCTATCGGCGTAAGAACTGCCATGATCCGTTGAGTAGTTTATTTCTTGCGAACTTTTAAAATGTGTCACGGACTTATGAATAACCCTGTATATTTACAATTTATTTTGGATTAAGGGGCGTCACATCTCAGGAAGTGTTGATTTTTGCACCTTAAATCATAGAATGCACTCTAATGTTCACAGAAATAGATCTAAGTTGGAAACGTTTGTTTGTTTGTTTTGATTTTTTTTGCTACATTATTCTAAATGTCTTACAATGGATGTAATTCATAGTGCTTTCTGTCAAGAGAGACACTCAGTTTATTGTTTAAGGTTGAGTGAACGTAGAGAACTGCGATGACAGTAAGAACAAGGCAATGAAAGTGGAGAGATAATAAGGGGTGGAGACAACAAAAGTGATGTTGACAGGGACGATTGTTACAAAGTGGGAAAAGTTGAGACTTGCAGAGGGAGGCCAGCAACGGACAGAGATAAGGGGAGACAGACGAGTGACAAGGAAGGCTGCCTTCATGGCAACACAATGAGATCATCTAAAATTCTTCGGTTCATTGTCCACAAATGAAACGACGAATCAACCAACTAGGCAAAAATATCCACCGCTTCCCACCGGTTGACACACCTGAGCATTATTTTCCTGTGACAGATTCGTTCAGCATGTCTTGTAACTTCTTCTGTTCCAGTTAAACACAGGCTATCAGGCCTCCTTGGTTGGCAACTTTTTCTGTTTCATAGACCTTCAAATGAGCACTGGGCTTCCCTAAAACTCGAATCATGTTTATTTCACATTGTACAGCACAAAACAAATTCTACAGATTTTAAGCTCATGGTTCCGTGCATCGTAATTCAATGTTAATAAAAATCCAAACGGATGCAACAGTAGGCAGATATTTATTTACAGCAAAGTCACTCTACGTGTTTCGGGCGTCACTCCTGGTGATGGGTGCTGTGACACCCGATACATGTAGAGTGACTTTGCAGTAAATAAGTATCTGCATTCTGTTGCATCTGGTTGGAATTTTATTAACATTGAAAGTATACAGGTTTATCTTTTACATGTCGAAAATTTAGATATGAGGTTCTCGAATCGGAGAAGACGTAGATCGCATTCTCTATAACTATGAAGCAAATAATTTGGTAGGCAGATACCAATGTTCCGGAGCTGCTTGCCCCTTCCAATTGCATGGGGTTTTCTTTACTACACTGAACATGGGAGTAAAAACTTCTCCGAAACGTCTGTACGTACATAACACTATGCACGAATACATATAGCAGAAGAACAGAAATTTTACTTCTGAACATATTACTTTACGAAATAAAGGTTACTGAAACTCGACGTTAGTCAGGGTCTGTACCGTGACTGTGGAGTACTTGTGAAATGACGCTGACAAGGGAAAACCGAAGTAAACGGAGAAAAACCTGTCCCCTCTGATTCTTCTTCCAAAACAATTTTCACTTGGACCGTCTTGGGATTCAAATCTTTCTATTTATATATAACACAGCGCGATGTTTAAAGTAAAATTTTGTAATTTTATATTTTGATTACAGTTATACACATATTTTTCATAACTACAAAAACAGAGGAAGACAAATTGTGATGATAGGATTTCAATCACAATCTCCTGCACGACAGTGCGTAATCATTTTCATCATCACCATCGAGAGCTTAGTAGAAATAACTTAGAATTTTATAACAATGTATTACTATTTTAAAAGCTTTGGAACATTTTAACGGATAAAACATTTCTTCAAGAATGCGTTGAAATTAAAACGTCTTGCCAGAGAATAGGCCACAATCTGGCTGAGAATGTAATCAGGCTGAGACCAATGATTATCAAATTTAGACCTGACACGATCCTGTTCTTAATTGCACCAAACAGCACCCTTCAATAATTTACAATGGAGTCTGAAGCACTATTCTCGTATTAACTGGGGAATTTTGAACCAAAGGCCTATTAATATCACGGGAGAATAGAAACCACCGTAAATACATCTTAATATTATTGTTGCAACCTGCAATAATTTGGAGCTGTGAGGCGTAGTGTAGGAAAGTTTACTTAATTAAGTTTAGCGGTAGGGATCCGGGGGCGCGGCTTAGCGACATGAGTATGACGGGCGTCTAAACGCACTCAGCTGACAGCAGTAATAAGATCGCTATTGTTTCTGCTCATCGTAAACAGAAGGTGTTTACAAAATAACTATCCTACTATGGAGAATGTGAAAAAAACTGCAAATTGCTATGGAAAGTAAGCAGACTTAAAGGCTATTAGTCTCGATGAAGTTGTTTTTTAAATTTATGTTCAAATTAACAAAGTACATTTTTGTGATTTAATTATTTTATGTTAAAAAGACATTTGCTTGTCAGAACACTACACACAGTATCATAAGAAACAGATACTACAGGAAAGATCTCACTTCTTATGAAGTATATTTCCTTTTCTTTTCTTGCATTCTTGTTTACCTGATAATGGGCAAACTAATTATCCAAACAAGTAGTAGGATGTTTTAAATTAAACTTACAAAAGTAAGGGGTTTGTGACTTGGCTCATTGCTAAGAATCACAGAGAAATGCAAAGTGTCTCCGTCTTCTAAAACTGAAGAAGGACTTCGTTCTTCTGGATCTCATTCATAATTTCTAAATTTTTTTAAAACTACATGTGCAAAAATTATCGTTTGTAGAATTACAAATGATTCTTAAGATTAACAATATGTAATACTGAGGTCCGTCTACAAATTACAGGAAACATTACTTATTACTTCACAGGAAACGCGGTTTTTATCAATTTTTAAGAAAAAAAATTTCAATTTTGTTTAGTGAAATATTCAACGTTTAATTTCGAAGAGATTCGAACCATAAGAAGGCAGTGTGTGGATAAAATGCGATGTTTTCATGTTACAGCACATGGTACAGTTAATATAGCTACCACAGTGTTCTGAGTGGTCATCTAACACAAATAGACATAGTATTATTTTTATTTTCTGATCATATAAAATTCTAACTGATATCAAAAGGATGTGACGAGATGGTTTTGAAGAATAGGGTTCCGTAAGTAGGCCGAAATAAAAGGAATATTTTAGTCTCAGGTGTCAGTTACAGACACAATATTGTCATCTTTGTCGTTCCTTTCCTCCTTTGTTTAATGAAAATGCTGTCAACGAATTAGCATAGAGAAGCTACAGAAATTCGAAATAACATTGGATTCAGAGACGATTGAATGTGACAGAGCCCCTCTTATTTCAGCCAATAGAATAAAGGCAACTTTTCACTATTTGTGACTTTTGTAATTTGTTGCATTATTATTTATTCTTAGGAGGGACGAGGAAATGGGGGAATGGAGGAGATTGCATAACGAGAAGCTAAGTGATCTGTACTCCTCACCCAATATTGTGCGGGTGATAGAATCTAGAAGAATGAGATGGGCTGGGCGTATGGGTGAGGAGAGGGGGGTGTATAGGTTCTTGGTGGGGAAACCGGGGGGAAGGAGACTACTGGGGAGACCTAGGCGTAGATGGGTGGATAATATTAGGATAGATCTCCAGGAGGTGGGTTGTTGGTATATGGACTGGATTGGGCTGGCCCAGGATAGGGACAGGTGGCGGACGCTTGTGAGTGCGGTAATGAAATTTCGGGTTCAGTGAAATGCGAGGAATTTCTTGACTAACTGCAAACCAGTTAGCTTCTCAAGAAGGTCTCTGCACCATGGAGTAAGTGAGTAAGTAAGTATTATTTATTTTACTATCAGGCCAAGGTCCGAGATGTCTGACTAATTAGGTATTACAGAAGGAAGCCTAACGTTATTTCGCAGTTTATCTAATTGTCTTCTTATAAATTTAGCCACCATCGAGGAATTAGTCTCTTACTATTTTTTTTTCCAAGAAATAAGTCTGTTACCCTCACTTATTATATCCTAACGTGTTACCGAAGTACCACTGCCACTGTTGTTGTAAAAGCATAAAAAACTACGCCCTGCTAACCTTATTCAGCGAGAGGAATATAATACTAATGTCTCTAATTTGTAGGCCAATTTTTGCAGGGCAATATTCTGTGAAAATATGAAGCAATATTGTGACATGTCCGAAGCTGGGTCATGTGAATTTGTGTGACACTCTGGGGAGATTTTTTGTTGTTTCCTTCTTCCCTTTACACAAGGGCTGGGTTATTTTCCCAGACTCGGCCACAACCACTGCCTTCCACATTCTTTGCATTCACTAGTCACAGAATCAAATCACTAGTTCAGGCTATAAGGTCTGACAGTTTTGTTAAATAAAGGATTAAATGTACTTCATGACAGAGAGACATAATCAATTTAAATGAATTAGTTTGATTTAGTTTGTGGAATCTCTGTAGTGACTCCTTGTGAAAATTCATACAAATTATATATCAATCATCCATATATCTGTTCCTTCCTAGAAAATTCAGTTAGGTTCAAAAAAGGATTTACAGGGTTTCCATCAAATGTCTTCATCTACTGCTTATTTCGTAGCAAATAAAAGTTTTGGATAAAAGGAACATACTCCTTACAATCATAAAAGACAGGGTACAGATTTGTTTAAAAATTTCAAAATTTTAAGAATCATAAAATGCACCACTCCAACGGCAATTTAACCAGTACTTTTTTTTTTGTTAAAATTAATAAAAATTGTACTCTGTTGAAATTACTGTGGAGAGGAACGTTCAGGGTTTGGATGGAGAAACCCGAAGGAAAATAATCACTTGGAAAATCTAGGCGCAGATGGGAGAATAATGTACAAACGGATACGTAAGACAAAGGATGGGAGTTTGAGGAATGGATTGATCTGCCTCAGGACAGGGAGAAGGTTTGGCTGGTAATTTTTACATTTATCGGGTTCCTCACAATGCAGTGAATCTATTGACTAGCTGCGGAAAGATCGGCTTTCAAGAAGGGTTCTCCTGCATGAAATTATTTGGTAAGTTATACTGAAATTACGATAAAGTACAGCAATATGATGGACAAGGCTCTCACTACATGCCGGCTTGCGGTTCCTTCATCGCTGACTTTCCGTCAGGGACTTTCCTTTCAATAGAAGAAAATGAATCAAGATGGCCAGACTACATATTTTCTAGGGGGTGTTCTGTTATTAGCCACTCAGATATTGAGTAAAATCCAACCCTCCTAATAAAACTCCACCCACCATTTCATAAGACTTTCTTCTGAAATACAACCCCTTGTACATATTAAAGTATTTCTCCACTCTAAACTCCACCCTCAACCCTTAATAACCCAGCAAAACCCTCAGTACTTCCGCCCACGAAAGACGACTGGCCTAAACCCTTTCAGTTACTACTCCTACCCTCAACCGTCTCACAATAGTTAACTCGCCCATTGGATACACATAGATCTCCCTCATAGACATCATCAGTTCAAAGTTCACCCCCGATGCCACATTCCCCAGTTTGCTATTCGTTTGTGTGTTCCCTGTTTCAACCCTCGTTTCCTGGCAGCTGGCTGGTTTTTTACTGTTTCAGGGTAGCGTGGAAAATATGGAAGAATTTTGCAGCTGAATAAATAAAGTTAAGTAAAGTAAAGTTCACCTTATACACAACATAAAGGCACTGAGGGAATGGAGTTAAAGTTCCACCCATTCTTAAACTCGGCACAAGGCAGAGATGAGGCGACCGGCTTAAGCAGTGTTTCTCAAACTTTGTGAGACCGCGGTCCGGTAAATTCTTTTTTTATGAGACGAGGGCCCGGTCCCAACAGACTTACTCGTCAATGCCTTTCCAAATTTTTTTAAGTTCATATATTAAACTAACGTACTTATTAATAATTACTTATAATATAATCACAAAGAGTATTAGTACAATTATGTGTACGGTGTGGCATGTTGACAAATGTAAAATTACATTTAAATTAGTTATCAACTCCAGGAGAACCTCTCGCGGCCCGGTATATTTGATGCCAGGGCCCCGTACCGGGCCGCGCGGCCCGGCGGTTGAGAAACACTGGGCTTAAGAGTTCGACCGCTTTACCCCCAAGGGAAAATCCCCTAGACCCTCTGAATAAGTGGCTAGATGGGCTTCAGGGCCAGTCGCCGCGCAGTGGAGAAAGCAAAAATTAGTCTGTTCCGGCTATCGATAAAGTATTCTTTGATTGGTCCAGAATAGTTAAGGTAACAGAAAAACCGCCAAAGAGAGTGACTAGCTAATCATGGCCACGTCACGAATCAGGCAATTGTTTGCCGGCCTCAGTGCTTGGAGGTGCGAAATTAATATCAGAATATTCAATGTTGGACTTGTGGTGGGAAAAGTGGCAACTGGAGGAAGTTACTTCTATTAACAGTTCTGTTTCTTTTGCCAGTTATAGAATTTACTAATTCATAAGGCTCATATATAACCATGCTCTCCCAAAAGAGGCCCAATTTTATTCATTGTCTCTACGGAGTTGATTTCATTATAGAATTGAAGGTCTTAGTTACATTATTTCCCCATCACTTTAAATAAAGTAGCTAATAGAAATTTACGTAGTTTTAGCTATATATAAAACGCAAAGCAATTCCTGTACAGGCTTGGACAGGACCTGCGTGTTCCAGGAGTTTCAGGCTACCAAATTTCAATCGGCACGTGAAGGTGTAAAATTGTCGGACCTACGCACCGGCCGCCTTTGCCCCCAAGGAAATATTCCTGGGTCTCATTTATGTTAGAGACTGAGTCGACCCTAAGACCATAGTGCGACCAGAAGTTTTACATCAATGAAAAACTTCAATGACACCACCGGGAATCGAACCCGCGACCTTCCGGTTTGTAGCGCGATGCCTCAAGCAACTGCGCAACCGCGTGCTATATATAGGGGGATTAAAATGTAGGAGTTCAATCTGTGTGGGACGTTCATTTTCGTTTAAAATACAAGATGAAAATTAATAGTAATCCAGTCGACAAATCTCTGATAAAAGTAAATGATGGATTTGAATTTTTCCATTTTGGCCTATGATAAAGCCATCCAGTTAGCATACTGTTTACCTGGAAAAAAAAGGAAAAGCTTTTTGTAAGTTATTGGACCTGAAACTTATTCGACGCCAATGAGATTAAAATATAAACATAAAAATTATTACTTTAAAAATGCACGAATTCACGTACAGTTGTGAGGCGAGGCAAACAAACACACAAACTGTAGTTCCTGATTACTTCAAGTAACAGCTTCGTTCTGAGAGACAGACCACCCCCCCTGCCGGCTTAGCATTGTCTTCAACACTCTGTGACATATGATTTTGTTATCGCTTCAAGTGTTAATAGGCTAAGTTTCCACAACAGTCTGTGCTGAGTGGAAAGTAAAGCAAGACGAGAGGTTGCAGCAGCTACTTTGAATTGCTCCTGTTCATTGCCTCTGGGTAAAGTTCCCTTGGTAATAAGGTTACTTATTGCCGCGAGATGGAAGCCTGTCTGTCTGTCTGTCAGAATCCTGCTCCGCTTCCGTCGTTTGCTTTTCCTCTAGAGGTTTAATATTGTTCTAGGAAGTACCTTGTGTGCATCTGCGCCTCATATCCTGCTTTACATTCTTCTACTGCCTTCCTACTCTAAGGCAGGAGACATATCTCTTGACTGAGGCATGCGTTTCCCTTGATACTTTATGCTAATAATATGTGTCACGTGACAATAAAACATTGTGCAAAATTAATATATAGAAGAAGCCTTACGTCGTGTCACAACTACGTCAAGCGTAGAAACCAAACTTCACGGAGACTAGGTTGAAGGCGGTTGCAAGAAAACGTCTGTTCAACCTTATTACAAATCAGAACTCCGTTACACAAGAAAAAGTAATGGATTCAAAATTGTATGATTAGAAATAATACGGGCTCTAAAATTCTGTTTCAAATTGGGAAATAATATGTTTTATTTTATTATTGTTCACTGGAGATGTTAAAAATTTTTCAAAAACATAACTTAGGTCTATACACATATCCTTTAGTGTAAATAATTTTCTCGAAATAAAGGACTTGATTTTTCGGAGATCAAATTCTAGCAAGGGCAAGTAATCTTTCTTTCCTCCAGACCCTCCCGGAGTTATTCTGACGCCCACGTAGCGTCCTATTAGTGGCTAACAAATCCTTTTCTCTGGGTACGATGGTTGGAGCCTGTGGCTGAACACTTACCTGATTCTAGTACCGAGGCTAAGAATGAGTGGATCTCTGCAACTTCTTTGCACACATGCCTTATAGTGTCTAAAGGGACACCTTTCACCTCACAGAGAGACAGAGAGAGAGGGAAAATTAAGGAAACTTGAGGGTTGTTTGACCGTGCATCTTCCTCATGAAATAACGTGAAAAGCCAACTTGATGCAACAAGGTAATTTTATTGATATATTCTTAGCTCGACATGTTTCGGGCGCATACGCCCATCATCAGGAGCATTAGATGTTGAGTTGCAGCGTATGGTTTTCTGCACCGAGTTTGTGGATGGGTGGTGGTCTTGAGAACCGCTGTATAAGTCATGTGTACGGTGCGGAAGGTGCCGTGCGATGGCACCATCCGCACCGTACTCTTGACCTACGCAGCGGTTCTCAAGACCACTACCCATCCAAAAACTCGGTGCAGAAAACCATATGCTGCAACTCAACATCTAATGCTCCTCATGATGGGCGTATGTGCCCGAAACATGTCGAGCTAAGAATATATCAATAAAATCGCCTTTTTGCATCAAGTTGGCATTTCATATTATTTCAAGATTAAGAGGCTTTTGTGACTGGAATGTGCCCCTGTCTATCTCTTACGCTATTCGCACTGTCCGTAACCAGTTCACGTCACTCAACCAACAAAATGCAGTGTTCTTCCTTAGATATTTATCAGTTGCTGATGATGAACTGTGTGGACTGGCAGATGTAGGAGCACAAATTATGCTACGAGTACAATGTAAATATCTAAGTAAGAGTGTTGTGCTTGATGTTGATTGAAAGTTTTGAACCTTTTTCTGCATTGTGGGGTACTGAGCGATGCCAACAGAAGATTAGGTATGTGCATGAAAACTGTAATAATGAAAATTCTTCTATCTCTCTGTCGTGGAAAGATGGAAAAATTTAGAGCGGTTCTAGGAGAAATAGGCGCGGGATGCAGACTTGACTCAAGCCAAAAATGAGAGTACCCAACTAGGAGTATTCATACACCTATTTTAATTCTTGGCTTCAACAGAAACACGAAATTTCTATACCAGATAGAAAGAGGTGTTTTGTGTTTGTAATACAGGAAGATACGTGAGATTTGTTTTCCCCATGGCAGACTCCGTGGCCTTAGTCCGCACGCGAACTATACCGACAGAGCGGCCGCCGCCGGTCGGCGAAGTTAGTGCCAACTTTTGCGAATAGAGGGGTGTCACGTGGTCAGCGCAACGGGTCCCCACAG
>Ga0123354_10010414_pt1 | contig 14323 bp, 6 predicted proteins | sample TergutLab28metaG_2_FD_97872 | JGI IMG/M metagenome (GOLD analysis project Ga0123354, IMG submission 97872) | Labiotermes labralis P4 segment gut microbial communities from Petit-Saut dam, French Guiana - Lab288 P4 | ecosystem: Host-associated > Arthropoda: Insects > Digestive system > Gut ... | reverse complement strand
TCTTTTTCAAAAAGTATTTGGTTTCGTTTATTTTTTGCGTTAATTATTTGATTATAATACTGTAATGCGATAAAAGCAAAAACTAAAAATATGAGTACGTAGATAATATATGCCCAAGCTGTTTTCCAAAAAGGAGGCATAATTTCAATAGAAACAGAATCTCCAACATTATTCCAAAGGCCGTCATTATTAGAGGCTTTCACTCTGAAAATATATTTTCCGTGAGGTAGATTTGAATAAATAATCCTTTGCGGTTTTTGCAGATAATTCCAATTGTCTTCAAGTCCTTCCATTTTGTATGCATAAAGATTCATTTCCGGAGCTACGAAACTTAGCGCCGCAAAATCAAAACTGAAAGAAGATTGTTTATATTTCAATTTAACGTGAGAATTTAACTGATTTTTTTTATGAAATATTTCGCTGTTCAATAACTTAAAATCTGTAATTACCACAGGTGGGATAGTATTATTTATGTTAAAGTCAGCAGGTTGGAATGTAATTAATCCGTTTAGACTTCCAAAATACATTTTACCTGTTTTATCTTTATAGCCTGATTTGTAATTAAATTGGTTTCCGGGTAATCCGTGAATTTTTGTAAAAATACGTACTTTTTTAGAATCTGGATTAAATCTTATAAGTCCCATATTACTTGAAAGCCACAAATTATCAAAATCGTCTTCAAGTATTTTATAAATAACGTTATTAGAAAAGCCATCTTTTTCGCCGTATCTTATAAATTTTTTGTTTGGCTCGTCATACATACAGATTCCACCTGATTCTGATGCAAACCATATTCTTTCCCGGTTGTCAATAAAGATTGAAATAATTTTATGATAACAAATTGAGTATATATCATTTGGGTCATGTTCAAAATTAACAATTTCTTTTGTTACCAAGTTGTATCTAAAAACTCCATTGTTGTACGTTGCAAACCAGATATGCCCTGAACTATCTTCAATAATATCCGAAACAAAATTGGGTTTTAAGAAGTCAATGCTAATGAAACTATCAGTCTCAGCATCGTAAATAAAAGCTCCGGAAGAAGTTCCTATCCATATATTTCCTGAAGTGTCTTTAAACAGTGCAAAAATGTCATTATTGTTAAGCGAACCCGGCTTATCGTCTTTTAAGTAATATTTCCATTTACCTGTTTTGCGATTAAGAACATTGATACCGTGGCTAAAAGTTGCAATCCATAGTAAGTCGCCATCCGTAATAATGTCATGAATGTTGTGATAATTTAATCCATTATTTTCATTAATTTGAATGTGTTCAAATAATTGACTGACAGGATTATATCTGTTAAGCCCGGCATCTTCTGTTCCTATCCAAATAAAACCTTCTTCATCTTCACAAATTCCACTTACTCGTTCGCCTGAGATTGAGTTTTTCCCTTTTATTGGATAATATTTTTTAAAATCATTATAAGGTATTGGATAATAATTTATACCTCCAAAATAAGTTCCAATCCATATTCCGCCTTCTCTATCCTCGTACATTGAGTAAACTGCATTATCAGAGAGCGAATAACGGTCATTAGCATCGTGTTGCAAGTGTAATGTTTTGTCTGTGAACGAATTATTAATATACAGTCCCGATTCTGTACCAATCCAAAAATTTCCATCTGAAAAATGTGTAATTGTTCTAACAAAAATACCTTCTCCAATGTCATTTTCCATACTATAATTGAAAAACTCCCCAGAATTTTTATCCATTATACATAATCCATTATAAAAAGAGCCTATCAGCAAATACTTATTATTAATATTTATCGTATTAGAAATCAGACTTGACGCCAAGTCTCTGCCTTTATCGCCTTTTATATAATAAGTATATTCATCATTAACAGAATTAAATTTCACGAGACCACCATGAAACACACTGATCCATACTATATTATCATTGTCAACATTTATAGACCAAGCTCGTGGGATATTCGAGGCATCATTCAAATGGTTTGGAGTTTTAAATTTTATTGTTTCTAACGTTTGTGTATCAGGTATATATCTATAAATATTTCCTCCACATATAATCCAAATTTTTCCTGATTTATCTTTTTTGATATCTAAAATATCAGAGAGTAAATATTCATTATTTTCATTTTTCACACCAAAAAAGGTAAAAGATTCATAATCCGGGTTATAAATATAAATGCCTTTATCAGTACCAGCCCAGATTTTACCGTCAGACATTTCTAATAATGTCCAAATTGTATTGTTTCCAATACTTGTTGTATTATTTTCATTTCGTTTGAAAATTTTCATTGAATTTCCGTCAAATCTGTTAAGTCCGTCTTTTGTACCAAACCACATAAATCCTGTTTTATCCTGTAAAATACACAACACAGTATTTTGGGACAATCCTGATTCGGTATTGATGTGTCTAAAACAGTAATCCTGTTTCCCATAAGTGAACTCAGAATATAGTATTGTAGTAAAAACTATACAAATAATCGCCTTTTTCATACCTTTAAATTTTGGATAAAGATACAATTTTATTTTCTTTTCAAAACGCTTTTTTACGTCAAATAAACGCTTTTTTTGTCAATTAACATTATTGTAAATTTGTATTATTTATTGACGTAAATGTAGTATTATATTTGAGAAATAAATTGCATATTTGCATTTTAAAAGTTATCTGCATTTTATAATTAATTTAAATTTTTTTAAGTATGAAAAAAGCACTATTTTCACTGTGTTTCATCGCATTAATTTCGATGAGTACAAATGTTCAGTCTCAAGTAATATGTTATGAGGTTGAAGAAAGCTCTGCGGTTGGTTTCTGGTTTGACCATTTTTATTTTGCAAAATGTACTGACTGGGAAGCAACTAATTCAAAACTGTTTGCTGACGATAATGATTACATTGATTTTAACGGAGGCAGTTCAGTTGATTTTACTAACATTTTTGTTGAAGAAGATGGCGACTATACCGTAATTATGAAATATGGTATAGGTTATGCAAATCCTACGGATGGAGCTCTTCTCACAATAAATGTTAATGGCCAATTAGCTGAACAACTCGTTTTGTACAGACTAACTGAGCCTCGTCCAGCATCCATTGAGTTTACAGTTGAATTATGGGCAGAATGGGATAATGTAATTCAATTGAAACAAGAAAGAGACTGGCCAATACTCCTTGGAATCCAACTTAGTGATGGATCAGGTATTGCTAAAACCCAACAAGAGGTATATTCAGTTTATGCTTCAAACGGGATGATTGGTGTTAAAAACCTGATGGGTTCAAGTTATGTCCAAGTTTATTCAATTGACGGTAAACTGATTAGTTCAGTTTCTACAATTGAAGCAACAGTAAATTTACCTGCTAAACCAGGTTTTTATATCGTTAAGATAAACGGAACAACTCAAAAGGTTGTTGTAAGGTAAATTTTCAAGATTAAGAATGTGTCAATTTGTGAATAAAATTATTATTAATTAGTTGACACATTCTTTTTTAAATTTTCTTTTCAAATGACTTCAATCTCTCACAAAATACTTTATTTAATACTGTTTCTTTTTTGTTCATTAGGCAGTGTAAAGGCAGAAATTGTTGCTACATTACTATCTGGCGATGCAAAAATAGAAGTTGTTCAATGGGAAAAAGAGTTGTATGGATTGTCGTTTTATTTTGGCGATCTTGAAATTCAGACATTTGAACCGGATTTCCCGATCTATATTGAAATAAGAGGCGCTAAATTAGCTGGGAGATATAATTATTTTGAAATAGAAAATAATGAATTGATTTGTAATGCGTTGCTTACAACAAGCAGAAAGTCCGAAATATCAATATCGGATAAATATATTGCTAAAGGAAATGGTATTTTTGAATTGCAACGAAAATTGGATTTCATTAAGGTAGTTAGCGGTGATAATTATTTCAACTCTTTTTTTGGATTTATTACAGATGAAAACTCAACCAGACTAACTAAAAACGAATATTTTATTCCGGGAGTATGGTATAAAGGAAACTTTACTGCTACGGGGAATTTACCGTCACACGTACCAAATGCCAGCGATGTTTATCATTATTACAGAGCAGACAGGATAACCTTACCATTAGTAATGTTCAGAGACCCGGCAACAGGTTTTACATTATCAATAATTCATAAGGATTCCGACCCTCAAACTGTAGTAGCTGATGGGCAGGGAATTTATATCAATGAAAATTACCAATATGGAAGTTTGGGGATAAAAAGAGAAAACAATCTGTTATATACAACTTTCGTTTACCCCGGTTCTGAGGCTGACAGAAGAAGCGGCAAAGGATACAGATATCATCCTGTAAAGTTGGGAATAACTCATGAATATAATCTTGAGATATGTTTTTCAAATACAACTGACTATGCAGATGCAGTTAAAACAGTTTGGCGTCATGCTTTTGGTCTGTATAACCCAAATATTTATGACGTTGATTTACAATACACTTACGATGGGCTTATTGAAACTCTGAAAACATATTATGTTCCATCAATTCCAATGGGAGGAATAAGAGATGCTCCAGGTTTTCCATTTGAGGTAAGTTTACACACGTTTCAACCGTTAGGCATTGACTATCAAATGGGTTTTGTGGGAATGCAAGTTGCAACAGGATACTATCTATACCGAGAAGGAATTGAAAAAGACGATGAAGAAACAATGCTAAAAGGGAAATCTATTTTGGACTTTTGGGCTGAAAAATGTTTAACTTCATTAGGTTTTCCAAGAACTTGGTATGACCCGGGATTAAATGGACATTCAGGCAGTTTTAGAAATGGAAGCGACATCAGAGTTTGTACAGGAGGTATGGAAGCGCTAATTGCCGCCTGGTGTTTTGCTAAACGCAGTAATATTGAACCCTCAAATGCTTGGATCAATTCGTGTGAAAGATTTGGCGACTGGTTAGTAGAAAATCAAAATTCAGACGGCAGTTACTATTTCTCTTATAATCAGAATATTATTAACGGCGGAAAACATCCGCCATCAAATTATAATAAATTTCTGACAATTTGCACAATTCGCTATCTTGTAGAACTTTATATTGCTACTGGAAAAGAAGAGTACAAACTTGCTGCTTTAAGAGCAGGGAATTTTTGTTTTTTAAACATACATGAAAGATATATGTATGTAGCATGTGTTGTTGATAACCCGCAAACAATAGACAGCGAGTCAGGGCAAATGGCAATAAATGGTTTCCTTTCACTTTACGATTTGACAAAAGACGGCAAATGGCTCGTCGCAGCAGAACAAGCCGCTACTTATACCGAAAGTTGGGTTTATTCTTTTGAAATTCCTGTGGAAAGTGACAGAACCGGAGCAACATCTTTCCCAAAAGATAGAAGTATTGTTGGGCAACACATGATTGCCATCGGGCATTCTGCTGCAGATTTGGGATTTGCCTGGTGTTCGTTTGTGTTTTACAGATTATACCTTGAAACTGGTAATGAACACTATTTGAAAATTGCCCGAATTGCAGCCCATAATACAAAGCAATCAATGAATTGGGATCAATCATTATATCCCGGAAGACCCAAAGGGTTGCAATTAGAAGCATTTCAGGTTATGATACCAAGAAGAGTAAACGGTATAATGACTACTTTGAACTGGAACTATGCTGCACACCTTGACCCAATGTTTCGTTTTAAGGACGCTTTTGGAACCCCTGATTTAGAAGAAGTTGAACTCTTGAGTTGGGAAGAAAAGCAACGGTTAAATCATATATATTCGCAGGTTCAATCTGCAAATTGGGGGCAAAGTGTATCTATAAAAGAAGAAATTACAGAAAATATGTTTCACATCTTTCCTAATCCGGTTGGAAAAGAGCGACATGTATTTATAAAATGTAATAACTGTGAAGATGAAAACACAAATATTAGCATTTACAATATAAATGGAATTATGGTATTCTCAGAAAAAGTTAACTTTAAAAACTCTGTTTATAAAGTGGATTTAAGGGATTTACCCGAAGGACATTATATTATTAATTTGCAATCATCTAAAATGGAATCAATATACAAATTATTATTACAGTAAAACATTATTAATAAACTTAATATGAGTAAAATTTATGAATTTAATCAGATAAAAATTAAGCTAAGGCTAATTCTGACTTTTTTTATCTTTTTTCTGCTGTCTGTAACAGCTTTTGGTCAGGCAGGAAGAAAGATACAGGGAAAAATAATCGATTCGTCAGGAGGGCCATTGATTGGAGCAACGATTCAAGAAAAAGGTACGCTTAACGGTACTGTAACTGACATTAACGGCTCTTATAGCCTAATTCTTGAAAAGGATAACGCAGTTTTGACTTTTTCATATATTGGCTATATTACTTCTGAATTATCAGTTGGGAATCAAACTATAGTTAATATAGAGCTTGAAGAAGATGCGCGACAATTAGACGAAATTGTTGTTGTCGGATATGGAACTCAACGAAAAGGAAATCTTGCCGCGTCTGTCAGTACTATTAAAAGCGATGAAATTATCCGTTCTGCATCAACTTCGACTACAAGCGCAATTGTAGGAAAAGTAGCAGGTGTAACATCAAGGCAAAAAACAGGAACACCCGGCTCTTCTACATCACTTCAAATTAGGAATTTGGGAGCGCCTTTGTTTGTGATTGACGGTATTATGAAAGATGAAAGCGCTTTTGATAACCTTGACTATAATGATATTGACAACATCTCTGTACTAAAAGACGGAGCAGCAGCAATTTATGGTTTTAAAGCGTCAAACGGAGTTATTTTAGTAACTACCAAGTCGGGTAAAAAAAATCAAAAAGCACAAGTTAAAGTTAACGCTTATACCGGATGGCAACAATGGACGAAATATCCAGAATTGCTTAATGCTTATGAATGGAATTATGCAAATGACATGGCTGACGTAAATGCAGGTAATCTTACAAACCCTGATTTGATTGCTCAAAAGAAAGAAGAATTGGAAAAATGGCGTACAGGTTATTATAATCCCGAAACAGGCGAAGATTACAGAGGTTATAATTGGTATGCCAATTTTGTTGATAGAGCTGCGCCTCAAAGTTATATTAACGCTTCAATAAGCGGCGGTAGCAATAAAACTGATTATTATCTTTCAATTGGGCATGTAGATCAAGATGCTGTATTTAAAGATTATAACTTTAATCGTACAAACTTAACAGCCAACTTCAACATGAATTTAACAGACAGATTTAAAATTGGATTTCAATTTTTAGGGAAAATTGAAACGCGCAGGAATCCTGCTCTCCCGGGTAGCGATGATTATGCAGAAATGCGTTCTTCGCTTTATAATTTGTTACCTATCAATCGTCCTTATGCAAATGATAATCCAGATTATATACAATTTATGGCAGGACATGATGCAGCACGAAATATGGCGGCATACACTATTGATAATGCAGGAGAACATCTTGACGTCTTAAGGACTATTCAACCTACTATAAATTTAGATTATATATTGCCTGTAAGAGGATTAACTTTTAAATCTCTTTTTTCTTATTATTATACAGATCAAAAAATTTCCGATTTTGAAACAGGATGGAAAGAGTATGATTATGATTATGTAAACAAAAGATATGTAGAAAGATACGATAGAGTTGCGCTGGATCAAACTTATTTAGGAAAAAACACCAGAAACGTTGAAGAAATTACAGGGCAGGTTTTACTTGATTTTAACAGGAATTTTAAAGAAAAACATAATGTTACGGGAGTAGGAGGTTTTGAATTTTATAAGAGAGCCACTAAACAGCTTAATATCTGGCAAAGTCCCGCCGAAAACACATTTGTCAGTAGCCTTGTAAATAGCGAAAATAATAAAGTCAGCAACAGAGAAAGTATTTACACTACTGCAAGTTTTGTATTTCGGGCAGGGTATGTTTACGACCATAGATATATTTTAGATTTCGCAGGTAGATACGATGCTTCATGGCGTTTTGTAAAAGGACACCAATGGGGTTTTTTCCCTTCTGTTTCAGCAGCATGGCGTGTTTCGGAAGAAAACTTTTTTAAAAATTCAAATATTTATTCATGGTTTACAAATCTTAAATTAAGGGCTTCTTACGGCGCTATGGGAAATGATAATCTTAGCACTTCTATTTATCCAGAATTTTCTTATTTACCCGGATATAATTATGGAGTTGGAGGAAGTATTATATCTACCAACCCGATGTCCTCCAATAATGATAAAATGATTATTGGTTCGCAATCAAAAGGTGTTCCGATAACAACACTAACATGGATTAAAACATCAATAACTAACATTGGTATAGATTTTGGATTTTTTAATAATCGCTTAAATTCTGAAATTGAAGTTTTTAAAAGAGAAAGAACAGGACTTCCTCAAAGTCCTGATAAAATTTTCCCTCTTGAAAGCGGTATTTCAGCTTTACCAGAAAATCTTGATTCTGATAAAACTGTTGGAATAGACGGTTTTATAAAATGGAATGACAAAGTTGGAAAATTTAACTATTTTTTTGGTGTAAATGCAACTTTAGCGCGTCAAAAAAATGGGAAACGTTATAATGAGCAGTTTTTCAACTCATGGGACAGATATCTGTGGTCACAGGAAAATCGCTGGGCTAATGTACAAAACGGTGAAATATGGATGTGGGAAGTAATCGGCGTGTTCCAAACACAAGAAGAAATTGATAATTATCCCGTAAATATTGATGGCGCTAATAACGCCAATTTAAGACCCGGTGATTTAATTTTTAAAGACGTAAATGGAGATGGCATTATCAATGAATTTGATAAAAGACCTTTGGGTTATGCTGCTGCTGACTGGCCTTGGGATTCTTCAAAAGGGAATAAAAATCCGCTGCTGTCAATAGGGATAAATCTGGGATTTGAATGGAAAGGAATTGACTTCGCTGCTGATTTTGCAGGAGGGTTTATGAATACTTTTGTTGCAGACTGGCACGTAAAATACGGACCAATGCGTACTCAAACAGGATTTAAATACAATTCCCTTGATGTTTGGACACACGAAGATATTTACGACCCAACATCGCCTTGGATTCCCGGACAATTTCCAGCGCCCGCAGGATGGTCAAACCCCTCGCTACGATCTTGGAGCGACTATTATACAAAAGAAATTAATTATCTGCGTTTACGTAATTTAGTTATCGGGTATTCACTACCTCAAAAATGGACGCGGAAAGTCCTTATTGATAAGTTTAGAATATATTTAGAAGGAAGTAACTTGTTGTGCTGGGATACTTTGAAAGATTACGGATTTGACCCCGAAGTTTCAACCGTTACAGGATTCGATTATCCACAACATAGAACCTATCTGATAGGATTAAATTTAACATTTTAATCATTTGAAAACATTATAATAATTTATACAGATGAAAATAAATAAAATAATCATTTCGTTAATATTATCCGGGCTATTTATATTAAATTCCTGTGAAAAATGGTTAGAACAGGAAGACATTATGGGCATGTCCCCAGATAACGCATATTCATCAGACCCCGGAATAATTAGTATTGTTGCAAATCTTTATTCAAGCATAAAATATGAGCAGGATTTCCAGGCTGATAACGAATCTTACGATTTGACAAGCTGGGATGAAGCAACAAATAACAGTCAATATTGGACTTTTGCTAATAATAAAGGACGCGACTATCGGTCATATTACGATTACACTCTTGTAAGGGATATTAATTTACACATTGAAGAACTAAATGCTCACGCTGCAAACATTCCAAGTGATAAATTGGCTTATTACATCGCAGAAGCGCGTTTTCTAAGAGCGTTAGTTTATTTTACAATGGTTTCGAGAATTGGCGGAGTTCCAATCATCACTAAATCAATGAATTACACTAACAATCCCGAAGAATTGGCGCTCCCAAGAAATAAGGAATCTGAAGTTTATGACTTCATTGCCAAAGAATTAGATGAAATAATTGATGATTTAGATGTTAAATCGACTGTTAAAACTCAAACAAGAGCAACAAAAGGTAGCGCTTTAGCTCTAAAAAGCAGAGCGATGCTTTATGCAGGTTCGCTTGCTTACAATTATGATAAAAGCGCTGTAAAGGGTCTAAATCTACCAAGCGGAGCAACTGGTATTGAAAAAAGTAAAGCAAACGATTATTTGAAAAAATGTTTGGATGCTTATATGGCTTTAGAAGAAATGAGCTATTATTCATTATATAAAGCAAATATCTCTGACAGAGCCGCTAATTTTAGTGAATTATTTATTACCAGAAATGCAAGTAATAATAAAGAAGTTATTTTCTGCAAGGCTTATGACGGGACGAATCTTTACAACTATTTTACACAAAGGGCAATTGCACGGTCTCAAACAGGAGTGGCAAAAAGTGGCGCTCAAATAAACCCGACATTGAACTTAGTAAACTGTTTTGAAATTGTTGCAACCCGCGAAGTAAAAGAAATGAATGCTTACGTGGGTGAACAAATTATTGAAACTATTGGAACAACAACATCCAATCGCAATTATGTAATTTATGATAAACCAGAGGATATCTTTGCAGGAAGAGACCCTCGACTAATGGGAACAATAATTTTCCCCGGTTCATCATTTAGAAGTAAACAAGTTGATTTACAGGCAGGACTTGCGGTATTGGAAAGCAATGGAAGTTACACTTTTAGATCCGCTTCTTCAATTTCAGCAATAAGTACTTCTTATTATCAAAATATTAAACTAACAGGCGAAGATGGACCCTTCAGATCAGGAAGTGATTGCTGGTACATATCTCATTCAGGTTTTTTATTAAGAAAATATGTTGATACGGCTATGGGAAGCGAGGTAAAAGGCAATAGCAGCGTTTCATATATTGTGTTCAGATATGGAGAAGTTTTATTAAATGCTGCCGAAGCTGCATTTCTACTGAGCGAAAACGGAGTGAGTACATATAACGGAAAAGACACAAAAAGTTTAGCGCTTAATTGTATTAATGAAATCAGAGAAAGAGCGGGTGGAGAAACTTTTAAACTGACTGCAGCCGAACTGACTTTTGAAAGAATAATGAATGAAAGACGTGTAGAACTTGCTTTTGAAGACCATCGTTATTATGATTTAAAACGATGGAGAGTTGCAGATGAAATTTGGGCGTTTGACAGCAGTAATCCAACATCAATAATGTACGGATTATGGCCCTATCGGATTTATGCTCCCGGAAATGAAAACGACGGTAAATGGCTTTATCGCAAAATAAGGATTGAACATCGCGGAACAGAATCAAATAAGGGGATGCCACTCAATTTTGATCTCAGTATGTATTATTCAACTTATCCGATGAACGAAGGTAATTTGTTGATTGAACCTAATCCTAATCATTAATTTAATGTCAAATTTTTTAAAAAAGATAGTAAAATGAAAAAGATAATAATTTTATCAGTTTTATTTCTGATGTTTTTTTTAACATCATGTGAATATGATAATTACGATGAACCATCTATCGTAATATCAGGGAAACTATTAAATAATGGAGAAAACTTCTTATACGACGGAAATCCCACTCGCAGCGTTTTAAAAGTTATTCAAAAAGGGTTTGGGAAAGTAGATAATGGAATTACTATAAGAATTGATGAACAGGGAGAATTTAGACAATTGTTATTCCCCGGCGAATACTGGCTAACATTGAACAATAACGCTTACCCGTTTGAAATTCCCGATTTTAAATCTTTAGGCGCTGGATTAGGATATGATTCTATTTATATCAACCTTAAAAAATCTGTTGATATGAAGTTTGAAGTCAAACCATACTTCAACATTACAGATTTCACTGGTCAGGTTGAGGGTAATAATCTCGTTTTAAGAGCTAATGTAACTAAAAATACAGATACAAGCGAACCAGCGCCAAGAGTGATTTTTTGCCGGGGTTATGCAAGTACAGGAATTATGGTTAATGGAGCAAGCACTTGCTCAAAAGCCGTTAGAGCTATAATTCCTGAAGAGGGAAGCATTGAAGTTTCTTTGCCAATATTTGATGGAATAACTTCATATAGAGGCGCTTATACAAACAATTTCCGTGAACATGCCTATTGTAGAGTTTCAATTGAATTGGAAGGAATACAAAACTATTATTTGTTCTCGAATATAATAAAAGTAGAAAATGTTCCTTTAACACCCCAATAAAAAAATGAGAATACTTGTTATTATTGCAATAGCGCTCTTTTGTTTTTCTTGTAAACAATCAAATACGCAAGATAAAAAAAAGGCAGAGCAAATAGCGTATTTTACAAATCCGCTACTTCCGAAAGGGCCTGATCCATGGGCTTTATGGTATGGAGGGTATTATTTCTATATGCATACGATGAAGGATAGTCTCGTATTGTGGAAAACTCAGGACATTACCGATTTGAAAAATGCTCAAATGAAAACTATTTGGATTCCGACAGACCCTTCAAATTCTTTTAATCTTTGGGCTCCAGAAATTCATAATATTAATGGAAACTGGTATGTTTATTATGCTGCTGATGATGGAAATACTGATAATCACCAATTGTACGTATTAGAGAATACTTCCGAAGACCCTTTAGAAGGCGAATTTGTTATGAAAGGCAGAATAAGTACTGATATAAACGACAATTGGGCTATTGATGCTTCATTATTTGAACATGGAGGCAAGCTATATATGGTATGGTCTGGATGGCAAACGCGCCGTATAGATACAGAAACCCAGTGCATTTATATCGCAACAATGGCTAATCCGTGGACTTTGGAATCTGAAAGAGTCCTTATTTCCCAACCGGAACTTGAATGGGAGAGAAAATATATTAACGAAAATGGATGGAACCCGCCTTATATTATCTATGTAAACGAAGGACCACAGCCATTAAGAAGTCCAAGTGGAAAATATATTCATATCATTTACTCAGCAAGCGGGGTTTGGACACCATATTATGCACTCGGATTATTGACTGCAAAAAGCGAGGACGATTTGCTCAATCCAAATTCGTGGGTAAAATATGGAGAGCCTGTATTTAAACAGTCTCCCGAAAATGGAGTATTTGGAACCGGACACAATAGTTTTTTTAAATCACCTGACGGAACAGAAGACTACATTCTTTATCACGCCCGCGATACAGAAACAGACCCGCCCGGTGCAGGTGATGTGCGCTCGCCAAGAGCGCAAAAAATTATCTGGGATGAAAACGATTATCCCGTCTTTGGAGTACCTTTTCCTACTTCAGAACTTTTGCCAAAGCCTTCAGGGACTAAGTAACGTGTGAATATGAATACAGTTGTGATATGAGAGTTATAACTATTTTATTGGTTGTTTTGTCTTTCAACTCTATAATGGCGCAATTCAAAATAGAGTCTGGAAATGCTTCCTTAACCGTTGATAAAAAAGGAAATAAGCAGTACAGCCTATTTATCGAAGCAAATGGAGGGAAAATATTACCTGTAAATTACCCTTTTCCGATTACTTTGGAAATATCAGGGAAAACTCTAACAGGTTATTATTCAGACATCAAAACAAAAAACAATGGGTTGGAATGTAAAGCAGAATTGAAAACAGAAGCAGGAGCTATCCTTGAAATTAAAGATTTTTATATACCGGACATAGAAAACTTTTTCCGTCTTGAAAGAAACGTAAGTATCATAAAAAAAGGCACTTATGACGAGTATTTTAATTCTTATTTCGGATTGATTTTCAACAAAAATACCTCACTGGATGATTATGAGTTTTTTGTCCCCGGAATATGGTATAAAGGTAATAAGTATATGACACAAAGGTCTTTAGCTGTAGATTATTCTGATAATTATTTCTATTTCAGGGAAGATAGATTGCCTTTACCCGTTATCTCAACCAGAGAAAAGAAAACAGGATTTAGCGCTGAATTAATTCATATTGAATCTTATCCTCAGACTTTTTACGGCGAAATAGGGCTAAACCGCATAGTTGACGATAGAATGTTATTTGGAAGTTTGGGATTTGTTAAGACTGATAACCTTTCAATGCAATTTGTTTTTCCCGGAATCGAAGGAGAAAAAACATACACAGGGCGATTACCCGGCTCTTCCAAGGTTTTTTCGTATAGAAGTCACCCGGTAAGCCCGAATACTAAACACAATTATAAATTAGTTTTTGGATTTACCCAAAGTAACAATTTCCCCGAATTAGTTGAAACAAGCTGGAAACGAACATGGAACAAATATAATCCGCCAATCCATAAAATGGATGTTAATGACGCTTACATCGAAAGTATAAAAGTTTTAGACGCCTATCTTGAAACGATTAATGGCGCGACCGGCTGGCCTTTTTCAATCTATTTGCCTAACGGCAATGCGCGAGCATACAATTTTCAAATGGGATTTATAGGTTTTCAGTTGTCAAATGCTTATTTTCTATTGCGTTACGGATTGGAAAATGGAATAGA
>Ga0123354_10010411_pt1 | contig 14325 bp, 11 predicted proteins | sample TergutLab28metaG_2_FD_97872 | JGI IMG/M metagenome (GOLD analysis project Ga0123354, IMG submission 97872) | Labiotermes labralis P4 segment gut microbial communities from Petit-Saut dam, French Guiana - Lab288 P4 | ecosystem: Host-associated > Arthropoda: Insects > Digestive system > Gut ... | reverse complement strand
TTTAGTTTTTTTTTTGGAAAAAATTTCCAGTTTTTTAAGCAAACTGCCATGGGGTAAAACCCCTTTTCCGCCCCCCCCCCCCACGACGTGGACAGACGGTACTGACAACTCCAATACTCTAATCTGAGATTAAAAATGTCTTGTGTCGCAGACGGAAACATCTTTGACTGAGCTAAATTACAACATACAATAACGCATTTCTTTACTGGTGACACCCAAACTTATTTTTAACTACAAAATCACGGGCCTTCATATTACAATAGCTGTACTATTAGCCTATTATCCGTTGATTAAGGAAAATACAGGTATTGACGAGTGGGCCGGGTAGCTCAGTCTGTATAGCGACTGACTACGGGCTAGACGGTCCAGGATCGAATCCCGGTGGGAACGATATTTTCTGCCTTTCCAGACCGGCCCTGGGTCCCACCCAGCCTCCTATAAAATGGGTACCGAGTCTTTCCCGTGAGTAAAGTGCGGCCGGGGCGTGCTGCTGACCACTCACCCCTTTCTAGTGCCGCGGTCATGGAAGAGTAGAGCTATAACTCTACCCACCCTCTGGCCACACCGGGCCTGTAACGGAATCACTTTAAATTTTTGTTTACAGGTATTGATAACAAAAAGGTACTATGTATCGAAAACCATCAGAATACAACTCAGAAGACCTGCCTTTTAAATCATCTGTTAGTCGAAGTTGACAGGCAATAATGCCATTTCCCTCGAAGCTTTCTTGTTTTTGTTTTTTCCCATCGTTGATTCCCGAGAATCACTTCACAACGTTTTTTTTTTTTTTACCTGGAAGTGCTTTTATAGGATCAGGGAGTATTCAGATCACTCAGCAGCCTTATACGGTCCATTAGCGGCCTCTTGTGAAAATCTTTAGAACGCTACAACGAGAACTGGGAATTTATTGTCTACTTTAGCATCTACCAACTTCGTCTTAATGACGACTTTGATCCACGAAGTTGGAAAAAAAAGTACCTTACCAAGGGTTCAGAAAACTTATTACTGAGAAAAGTAATGTTGGCCCTGTGAAAGACATGAAGGAAAGTATAAGGGGGGGGGGGGGTGAGAGATAAATTTGCACTCATTAATTTCGATGCAAGATGGAGGAGCGTCTGGACGTTTTGGAATAAACAAAAAACATGCAATATACGTGTAACGTAACACTGAGGCGCTTTCGTGCAACCATTATTGCAATGAAAAAGCAATAATTATTACATATTCTGAGAGTGCGTTTGTAGCCTTAGGGATTCAGCATGCAATGCGCATGCGCCACGTTATGTTTCATGTGTCCTTCCCTATTCCACAATATTTTTCCACGTTATCTCATAAACGGCACGATTTTCGAAAAAGCGTCACTGAAAACAAAATGCGTGTTTTGATTTACTCTACAATGTTTGTCTGAAATACTCGTACTTCTCACTGTAAGAAGAATTGAGTGAGATAGACCAAAAATGTTGCCTAGTCAATGCGCCGGTGGGAGAATGGACGCAAGAACAGACATAAACACCTGTGATTGAAATAGACGCTAGCGAAGGTCAGCAATAACAGCAAAATATCGACCTTGGAAAGGGTAATTGCTACTCTTCCTTTTAAGTAGCTAACTCCTTTATATGCCTCATAATTAGCCGGTATAAAAGAGAATGGCTGAATATCAGCTGGGCAGTAAGCGTGTCGGCACAATGTGGTTCATAACACTGTTCACCGCTAGCTGCGTAACTTTCTCCTTCGCAGGACAACCGTTGCGTAAGTAAACACAGACACTGTACCACAAGGTGAGCAGCGAGATGTATTCTGGTAGAGTGACTGTCTTCTTACTGTTTAAATATGCGTGCTCCGACATAAAAAATATTCTTATATTTGTAAAATAAAAATAACATTTAATCTATATTTCGCGAGATTTCTGGATTGTGTAGCTGACAGCGACGTTCTTCTGGGTTGTCACGCGGCATGGGCTGGTAGATCGTTACAGAGGTTGCGAGAGTCAAAGAGTCCAAGAATAAGCTGCTGGACTGATTGGTCCTTAAGGATAGGACCGATTTTGTGCCGAAACGTCGGTAACGAAACAACAACCTACGTTGCGTGACATGCCAGAAGGGTGACAGCAATGATTCCATCAAAACCTTGTTGCAAGGAGCGGCCGATACATGCACATAAAGTTGTTTGGGTCAGTAAAGCAAGCGGCGGTTGCGAAGGTAAGGCACGTTAGGTTGAAGTGACGTAGATTATGTTAGTGAAGACCCTTCCTGTGTATGCGGCTATAAATTGAAAACGTAGACCCTAAGTTTGACCTTACGGTTTGGTCACAAGTCAAAAAGTTAAACAAAACGTCTCGTTTTTCTGTCGAACACTACCAACTTTGACCTTCACAGGACCGTGTATCGTAATATTATTCCTATAGTAAAACCAATTAAATACAGGAGTGTATCAAATTTATTTATCTTAGAAAGAAACTCTACATGTTTCGGACGGTCTTTCCGTCCTTCTTAAGGAGTTCAAGTCAGTACATACAGCAACAGGCATATGTCAAACAGATATTGCCGACTGTTTGCTAGCAAGCAGACAGCAGTATCGGTTTCACATATGCCTGTTGCTGTATGTACAGTCTTGAACTCCTGATGACGGACGGAAAGACCGTCCGAAACATGTAGAGTCTCTTTCTAAAATAAATAAATTTGATACACTCGTGCATCTAGTTGGTGTTACTACAGGAACGCTACCACTAATTGTCTTTATATAAATATAGTTACATGTTCCGGTTCGTGACGACCTTCATCGGGCCACCAATACAAAAAGTACTGCAAGTATGTACACTCCATAGGATCTCATGAGTTCACGACATTTATTAAAACATAAAATTTATAAAATTTCAAAACTTGGTAAAAATTAATTGCACAACTAATTTTGACTAAGTTATTAATCACTTTCAACTGATCCTGTGCCTACTTAATGAAGATTAACTGTACACGATGGACCAAAGAGTGTGTCCCCCACCAAAGGCGCACCCAAGGAGAAGGGGGAGGTGCCGTACTGTAGTCCCCACGAATAAAAATATTAAAAAAAATTATCTTGTAGACTCGATGACACGAAACGTTACACATAATTTGACTTTCATCCTAAATTAGACACTGAAATTGGCTGATGACATTATACATTGCATTATACATTGCATTATACATTACACTATACATTACATTATACATTGCATTATACATTATATTACACATTTCATTATAATTACATTACACATAACATTATACATTGCATTATATATTGCATTTTGATTGCATTATACATTACATTGTACATTACACTACACATTACATTATACATTGCATTATACATTATATATTACATAACATTACGCATTGCATTATACATTACATTATTCCTTACATTATACATTACATTACATTATTCATTGCATTATGTATTACATTAAACATTGCATTATACATTACATCACAATATACATTACGTTACACATTGTATTATACATTGCATTATAGCTTTGAAAAATAAAATAAAAATCTTAGGATGTCTTAAAGATTAGACCTTGTAATTTAAAAAATGTGAGTCAGTCCTGGAAAATGTAGTTGTATTTGTGTGTGTATAAATGTAAGTGCAAAGAGTGCTAGGTTACAGTTATTCTTGCAACACGATTTTCATAACAAAATTTCTAAAATGAAACACAAATTTTATACATAGCCATAGGGTCAGCTGCCCAATGAAAAACTCTGGGTACACCCATGACCAAAAGCCGTCGTTGTTTCGAGGGCGCAAAACAAACATTTCAGAAACGCAGTGGTTTTATTATGTATTTTAATGAGACCGATTTCTGCACTCCAATTAGGGTGCCATTAGTTGAAAAATAGTGAAAAGGAATTTCATTTCGTGACACTTATCTGTCGTTTTCCAGCCCCATACATTAAGGCCTGTGTAAAGTCCGACCCAAACATCAATGACTGCGTCATCAAGCATGCAAATGAAGCCATTCCTCATTTAGTCAAAGGTAAGTTTAACACAGCGTGGGTAGGGGGCGGTCTTTGGGGGGGAGGGGGTAGAGGTCTTGTATTGAGAAAAACTGTGTTGTTTGTAATGGTGACAGAACTCAAAACACAAACTAAGGAGGTGGGAGATGCATACTGGATTCGAGTCCTTTAAGTCTGAAGAGGGTAGGCCACAATAGATGCGGTGTTTTCAAAGTCGTGGAGATTTAGATTGCGAGCATCTGTGTTATGACGCCGTGTCTCATGGTATATAGGTACCCATGTTTCAGAGACACATAGGCTTATTCCCCTGTATTGTACGTTCCTCCGCAACCCTGACACAACCTTGCCAAACCCAACTGAATAGACCAAGTTCTAATGTGGCCCCTGAGCTTGGTAAGGCCCGTCACATACTTCAATCCGGCCTGCCGACACATGCAAATCATAGGTAACAAAAATTACAACAGAGGTGTCCTCAACAGTCAATGAATTCTTTCTGGTTATCTTGACCCTTGAAGCTGGGACCAACACATTGTCCCGAAACGTCCGTAACCCAGTGACGCGGCATGACAGATCGGAAGATCGAAGACCTCAGCTACCCCACTGGAAAAGCCTAGAAACTCGCCACACACGTGACTTGCTAAGAGTGAGGATATTTGTGAGGAGGTTGAGAGGCGACTGCTGAAGGCAGCATTTAGTGACAGTGGTCGGGTCTGAGGCCGCTCGCTGGCTGGAATTGCGGGTTCGAATCCCGCTAGAGGTATGGATGTCTCCCTCTTGTGAGTGTTGTGTGTTGTCAGGTAGTGGTCTCTGCGACTCGCCGATCACTAGTGCAGAGGATTCCTGCCAAGTATGATGTGTGTGAGTATGATCTAGAAACCTCAACAAAGGGAAGGTCTAGGTGCACTAGGAATTTCGAGCAGCAAGTACCCCCCCAAAAAAAGAAGAATTATTCAGTGACAGCGATTGAAATTTTTGAGGACAGGAACATACACCAGAATGGAGTGTTGTGACTAGAAGCTGGACAGATCTACATATGAGTAAAATTGCGCGGTGTAGGAAGCCATGACTTTACAGCGTGTTCTGAATCAGCAAACACTGGGGCAAACATTTGTGAAATTGACATGCGTTACGGACTCAGTAGTGTCTACGCTGAATTTTAATCATGTCGGTAGACTTGCGGAGATTTTGCACGCTGTTTAGCCGATGCTAAGTCGGAATCTTACGATTTTCCTAAACTAACTAAATAAATTCAGAGAGCAGAGTCCTCAAATAACCAAGCAATTTCCCGTATTTTACGGAACCCGACAGCTCATTACCCCATTCAAAAGCGCCCGCAACCTATTTCTCTCCTGAGTCCTCTATCCCAAGTCTTGAAGATCCATTTTAATATTACCCTCCCAACTACACCTGGATCTTCCAAGAGGTCTCTTTCCTTCGGTTTCCCCTCCCCCCAGAATTGCGATTTTCCTTATCGTAAAGCAACTCAGTAGCCTGACCGTGACAAGTTACTATCACAGCTTTGTCTTAAAAAATAAATAGATGTATTGTTACATAAAGGCACTAGATCTCCTTTGCGAATAAATATGCAAAATGCCTCTTTTGCAGACTTAATTCAGCATTTAGTTATTTCAGTACTAAACTGTATGGCGAAAATAGACTGTTTAAACATATGTTAAATATTTCAGGCATAAAAATAATGTTCTTTGAAAGGCAGGTTGTGAAAAAAAATCGTCTTTTTCCGTGTTTTTGAAGTTTTAAACTTCAGAATGAATAGAGAATTTTGCTCCGAATATAGTTTGTGTTTCAAAGTTAGAGAGTCCACAGAATGGCTGTGCAGAGAAGGGAAATGAGATTGTTCCAAAATATATTTAACTTTAAGTACCACCAGAATTTCAAACGGAATAATTGATTTACAGATGCACCGAGAGATTCAAAAAAGGAAATTAATTATGTTTTGTCAGCGTTTGCCAAAGGAACATTATCGTCGAAATGGAAGCTTCTGTTGGAGCTATGTTCCAGTATTTTTCACAGCTTAACATCTGTGACGGAGAAAAAAATATTACGGAATGAAATTTGAAGTCTAATTAGAGGTTATTTTTGTCTGATAAACATTTGAGGTTAGAGCACAAAGTCAGAAACATTTCCAGTTGATTTTATCAGAAAAGCCTCAGTTTCGCCCCTCCCACTAAGAATCAGCAATTATGTCACAGCGCAAAGGTCCAGGGCCTCACGGCGACATCTACTTGGCTTGAATCTCATTACACAATTCTGCTAACACGCATAACTTCTAAGCTAAGCGGTATGGCAGAGTGCACTTTGCAAGATTTCTAGGCTAAGTGATACCAAGCGCTAGGGCAGAGTGCACTTGTGCGAGATTTCTAGGCTAAGTGATACCAAGCACTAGGGCAGAGTGCTCTTGTACGAGATTTCTAGGCTAAGTGATACCAAGCGGTATGGCAGAGTGCACTTGTGCGAGATTTCTACGGTAAGTGATACCAAACGGTATGGCAGAGTGCACTTGTGCGAGATTTCTAGGCTAAGTGATACTAAGCGGTATGGCAGGGTGCACTTGTGCGAGATTTCTAGGCTAAGTGATACTAAGCGGTATGACAGAGTGCACTTGTGCGAGATTTAATGCCCATTTCAGAGACATTCAAACACCATTTATACAGCTGCTGATTTACTAGTCAGATGTAACTAATTACGAAACCCGCTCTAACAATTAAATAATTTCATAAAACATTCAAAATTTAAGTTATTAATGTTGTATGATCTGGACCGCGAATAGTAACGTAAATGCAGATTCGGGTCGCAGACCAAGTGTTTCTACATGTGTGATATCAGTGACCACGACACAGCGACCAGCTAAACATTACAATATTAGTATATCTTCCAAAAGCATGGTGTGAAAGTCTGGATTAGACTCACTTAATGCACGATCCGCACAAGGTGAGCATGATAATCCGCCTTCGGGCTACAAACAAGGACAAGATGTCCCTTGACCAGTTTAACTGCAGGTTTCCAAAGAAGGTCCCTGCTGGTTGCTATTAATCCAGACACGTGATCAGTAAATGCCACAATACAAAAAAGTAAGAAACGACACTGCTGCCATCTCTAGTGCTGCGCCACACGATTTCGAAGCTACTCATATCAAAGCCACACAAAGTATCTGAAAGCTTACGATATCTGTTTGACTGCGAAATATCCTTTCTAAGATTCACCATCGTTACCTTTCTATTTAACCACTTATTCATTTCGTAGCCTCTCTTTCGACAGGTCCCTAAACTCTCCCAAAGACAGTTCCCCACAGAGTGCGATCTGGTGCTTCTACTTTCAATTTACATTATCGTCTCTCTTCTTTAGGGTCATCCAGTCATCTTCCTCGTCTACCTGTCACTTCTATCCTTCCTTCTATCTTACCATAAATAGCGTATTTTAGAAGGTAGTTCCTACGCAAAAAGTGACTCTACCAATTGGCTTTCTTTCCTTTCATCTTACGTAGATTGTTTCTTTCCTCATTGACTCTACGTAACTCTTCTTCGTTTTTCATAAGATCAGTCCAACTGATCTTCTCTATCCTCCTCCATCACCACCATTTAACTATGTACAGAACTAAGTCACTGTGGTAAATTTCTTTCAAGAAATAAAGGGCTTTGTAATTAGTTTTAAAACCAAAACTTGAAGAACGCTATTATTATTAATGTGCGTGACTTCCGGCGTCTCCCTGTTCGCTACCGACGCGTAGTGAATGATGTAGGCCAACCATGACGGATGTCATTGATCTGATTTTCACCTAATAGGCCGAAGCGGTGCCTAGATACACATTTCAAACAAGTATCGTTAGTGGAGTGGAAACGAGTCCGTCCGGCTAGGTCAGACACTATGGAGCAATCGTGCTGTCCTGCTCTGCGACTTTGGGTAGTTCCCTGCGCTGGGAAAAATAGGCTAAGTGAGAGTAGACAGTTGCCAGCTGAACATGTGAACCGACAGTTAAAAATGTAGCAACATAGACCCGTTTCACACCTTCGCGTCATCACCAAATTTAATTCACTCAACAGCAACAGATGTGCTGTACACTAACGTCACAGCAATAGCACCTGGTAGTCAGCCAGATGGCCAAGAAATACCATGGCTTTTATGGACCACGACAGCTACTAACTGCGTTCAAACGTAGTAGATGGAGGACTCTGTCGTATAGTGCAATAAAACTGCACTACACAATCATACCCTAAGAGCCATTTAAATAATTACAGTAGAACTTCAGTTATCCGGACGCTAGTTATCCGGATCGCCAATTATAAGGATCCGTATGACCAATTTGACGTTCAAGTGACCGTGCATCGTGATAAATTCATATAATAGAACCAATTAGATGCACTAATTTCTCAAATTTATTTTTGGAATAAAACTCTACATGCTTCGGACAGTTCCTCTGTCCATCACCAGGAGTTTGTCACCGTACACACAGCAATGGCATATGTCATACAGTTTTGCTGACAGCTTGCGAGCAGGATCAGGACGTAATTGCATTTCAGTGTTCTGTGTCGTTTATGTAACATGAGGGTCACGCCGACATTGTTGCAGTGTCATCGCAGGTGGTCACATCTACAAAAAATACTCTTTCTAACACACTTATCAAAGTAATGGGAGTTAGTAATAACAGATTCCTGAAATTGTTTGGACTGCGACCCGTAGCTTGAGAAACAACGATCTGGGAGCTCGAAGTTTTCTCTCCTCATAAAGTTTTCCACTTAAAATGTATGTATTTCTCATTACCATCAAGTGTGCAACATATGTTCCTAAAGGTAAAGTTGTCACCTGTACACACCATGAAAAATAAGGGAAGGGGTAGTGACATAATGTTCCATTCATTCTTAACCTCGGCACCAGATGGAGGTGACTGGTGCCCCTTACACCCCAGCTACTTCATTCCAAAGACGGTTTGGAAGCTCCTAAAAAGAGAAAAGTTGTTTGCCCCTGCCAGAATTCGAGCACCGAATCTTCCAGCCCGTGGTCTACTCACCACACTGACTACGCTCTCTAGGCTCTTTCAAGTGCGCCCAACCTATAATTTTTTATGCGAACGCCCTGCGAAAAGTACAAATCACGACTTTCCCCTTTATGTATTTTCTCCACCCACCTCTCGCAGCCTCTCTCTCCGATCCATCTACTGTCCTAAACATTCTCGATTTACGTTGTTTCGTTAGTGTAAAGGACCAAGTATCATTTCTATACAAAACAACAGGCAAAATCGTATAACTTGGCGTTTCATATAACCCATTCCAGTTTTGTAGTTTTTAGGTGGGCGACAGTGTAAATAAATATGGGCCGGGATAGTTCAGAAGGTATAGTGACTCGCTACGGACTGGACGGATACAATTGATACCGGGTCTTTCCAAGAGGTAAAGTGGCCAGGGCGTGTCGTTTACCACCCACCCCATCTAGCGTCAAGGCTAAAGGAAGAGTAGAGCTAAAACACTACTCTCCATCTGGGCCTCGTAGCCTGTTCTAGGGTGAACTTTATCTTCACTTTACCTGACGGTATAAATAAACAGCTATTTCTCGCTTAGGTGTTGATTTGATTTGCATTGTGTTCGAGCCCTTACGGTCCTGATGCACCTAGGCCATATAGACGGGCCCTTTATGCCCCATAATCTGATATCAGCCCAGGAGAGTCTTGTCCCTTCGCCAAGTTCCAGATGGACCTCAGACTTAAAATTTTAATGTTCTCTGGGTCCAAGAAAGGAAACCAGAAACACTACCCCTTTCTCTCAAACAGTCCCGACAAGCGAATCCCTTCCAGGTTCACCAATAGGGCCCCTATGGAGAGAGATACCCGCTTACAGGGCGTTTATATATCTCTCTTGATATGTCTCTTTATCCCAAAGGCCCTATGAAAAGAGCGGCCCTTATACAAACAGGCGACTATTCCAGAGCCTTATTTAACTTATCTTTCGGGGTCTCCAGTAATCAAGCCCTCCATCTAGGTCCCCTTCACGGAGTCCCCTCGGAGAGAGATGCCCCGTTCCTAGAGCCCCCCTACATTCATCATTCAAAGTCCCGGTATATGAGCCCCACTTCTGATTCCAGGTTCCCCTCTGACGTAAAGGGGCCACCTAAGGAGAGAGATGCCCTGGTCCTCAGTAAAGGAGCCCTTCCCAGAGGCCCTCTGCAGTGAGCTTCTTCAGAGAGAAACGCCCCATTCCTACACCCCTCTTCATCCATTTCTCAAAGTCCCTGGTAGACGAGCCCCCTACCGGGATCCTCAGCGGGGCCCCTACAGAAATAGACTCGCGTCTCCAGAGTCTTTTCTAACTATCCTCCATGGTCCCCAACAAGGGAGCTCTCCCTTCAGGTTCCCTTCACAGAGCTCCCATAGAGAGAGACATTCCACCTCCAGAGTCCCTCGCAATCACCAGTCAAAGTCCCAGGTAGACGAGCCCACTCCAGTTTGCCCACCTGAAGAGAGATGTCCGTCCCCAGAGCCTTCCTTTCATAACCCAGGGTCTCCAGTAAAGGAGCCCTCCGCAGTGAGTCTTTCAGAGACAGACGCCCCATTACTAAAGCCCCTTTCATACATCTCTCTATGTACCCGGTAGATAAGCCCCCTTCCAGGTTCCCCAGCAGGGCCCCTTTGGAAATGGATACCAGTCTCCAGGGCCTTTTCGACCATTCCTTCAAGTTCCCAGCAAGAGAGCTCTCCCTCCAGATTCCCTTCACAGATCTCCCATAGAGAGAGAGATGCTCCACCTCCAGAGCCCCTTTCAACCACCTCTCAAAGTCTCCGGTAGGCGAGCATACTCCAGGTTGTCCAGTTGAGCACCATGAAGAGAGATGCCCGTCTCCAGAGCCTTCCTTTCATAACCTACAAAGTCCCCAGCAAAGGAGCCACCTTCTAGGTCCCCCTAAGAGAGCTCCCACACAGAGAGAGAGAGGGACGCTCCATAGCCAAAACCCTCCTTCAGCTAATTCTTAAAGTTCTCGATTGACGAACCCCCCTCCCCAGGTCCCCCAATGGGGCCCCTACGTGGAGAGACACCCGTCCCAGAACTTTCTTCCACGCATAAGTCCCTGGCATATAAGCCCTCTCTCAGGTTTTCCAGTTGAGGCCCCCATGGAAAGAAGTGTCCATCTCCAGAGCCTTCTTTTACGCCTCCAGGTTCCCTTAACAAAGATCCCGGAAAGAGAGATGCTCCATTTCTGGAACCCTTCTTCCACTATCTCTCCCAGTTCCCTGTAAACGGACTCCCTCCCCAAGTTACCCAACGGGACCCCCACGGAGTGAGACACCCGTCTGCAGAACCTTCTACATCACATCCCCTGAAAATTCACTTTTCCCTCAGACTCGCCGGTAAGGAAGCCCCCTCCATGTTCCCTAACAGGGTCCCTATAGACAGATATACTGCATTACCATAGCCTCTGGTGTATTTCTTCATGTATGTCTGCCAGAGTCCCCCAAAATGAGCCCTCCTACATACATATGTGAAAAAAAAGGGCACCGCCCACGGATCCCCACGCAGACGGATGGCCTACATACAACGCGGTGTGGCCTGCTTTCCAAAGGGTTTCTTTAAAGACAGTGCTATCTCTACCCCAGTGCCACGCAACCCTCGGCACGATACCTACAACCTTGGCTTGGGTAGACCAGAGCCCTTTCAGCCAGCGTGTGTCGTAGCAACCCCCTTCAGGGTATATTCTCTACAACTGTTACCGCCTCCCGCGTGACCCAGGGTAGAGTACGGATCTACGATACCCAAGGTACGGATGAGAGGTTGGATTTAAGGGAGGTTCGCTTATGGCTAGCTAAAAGTAGGTTTGGGAACCCATCAATTTACGTCGGAATTTAAACTTGAAAGTACAGATTACCACAGGGGTGCACAAAGCCCGGGCGACTAAATTTTGTATGGGGGCGAATAATGGTTATGCGTCCTCGGTATGGAAGTTACTGCATGTCACACTTCAGGCGTCTATAATTTTGAGACAGCTCCAACATTCTAGGGAAATTTGTGCACTTCTATATTGGCATGTACGTTTAGAGTGAGATGGTGTGAATGTCTAACTTCTCAGGTGACCGGAAATACAAGATCCAGGTTCTTGATCCTTTCGATGTCGAGGAACTGAAAATCCTAAACGATGGTCCGAGGCCAACTGGCATCTCTATTACCCTCAAGAACGCCAAGGTATATGGCCTTAAAAACATCGTGATGAAGAAAGCCATGTGAGTATGGTACGACTACCCCACACAAGTATCTCTAGTGAGACCAGTTCAGACAACAATTTTAAAAAATGCATAAGAATTAAACAAAAAATAGAGTTTTGTCTCTCGACACCTTGACAGCATATAGGTGGAGTAAAGGCCCATTTCCACTAATGCTGAATCTCGGCACTAGAAAGTGAGTGGTTCAATTCAGGCCGGCCACTTTGCCCCCTGGAAAATAAACCAGGTGTCCTTTGAGCATGACATGTGGGCCCCGAAAACAGTACGGACTTTAGGAAAAAAGAAAAATCACTTGTCGCTGTGTTGTATCCCAAATTGATGATGGGTTGGGATTGTAGAACGTCGACCGAGAAGGAAGTCGTTGAGTACGTTGGAATACTTAAGAATTAAAATTCAAGTTCGCAGCAACTCGAGGTGATGTGTGGATATTGCTGATTTATTAATTGAAGATGTGATGGCTACAGTTGTTCTAAACAAATACTTGAAGTACACTGTTAAATGATTGAGAAATGTCGATTCCAATAGCGAGCGACAGAGTTCCTGGCGGCAAATGGTGTAGATTGAAATCCCCCGAATATGCCTTGACCGGCCTTCTTATAGGCCCAATTCAAGGCGTCGGTTCTCACGTGAGAGTTCATTGAAGTGGGGGCTTCTGGAGAATTCTATGCATTAAAATCACGGAGCAATCACGTGCAGTGTAAGAGTCGGAGTAAAATGCTGAGCTAACTTAGGACGACAATTGCGTCAGCCAGTTGGAGTGTTGGGTGAGAGTTACTGCCTGTAATGCTTTATAACAATGTTGTTTGACACTGGTGACCTCGGTTTCCTGTCATTTCGAAATTTCTCTAAAGAACAAGTATTTTCTTATAATTTTAACTTACCGTATTGCTGTTATTAAGTAAGATTTTACAACTTAAAATGAAATGCCCTCTTACCTATCGGTTGAATGACGGCAGTATACGAGAGCTGTAGCATACTGAACCTCGAATTGTGCAGGCCGTAAGCCTAGCCTCTACATCGACTGAGTTATCCCGGACGGTAGGTAAATTAAAATTAATAATAATAATAATAATAATAATAATAATAATAATATAAGTAATTACAAAACAAAAAATACACGCAAACTATTAAAATAATAATAATAATAATATAAGTAACTACAGAAACAAACAGATACATACCAACTATTAAAATAATCATAATAATATAAATAATTACAGAAAAAAACAAATACATATAAACGATTAAAATAATAACAAAATTATAAAAGAAATTAGAGAAACAAGCAAATAAATACAAACTATTAAAATAATAATAATAATATAAGTAATTAAAGACACAAACAAGTACATAAAACGATTAAAATAATAAAAGTAATTCCAGAAAAAAATACATATAAACTATTACAATAATAATAACAATCATATAAGTAATTACAGAAACAAATAAATACATACAAACTATTGAAATAATAATAATAATAATATAAGTAAAAATGAAAAAACAAATACATAAAAACGAATAAAATAATAATAAAAGTAATTACAGAAACAAACAAATATACACTAACTATTAAAATAATAATATTACTATAAGTAATTACAGAAACAAAAAATACATACAAACGAATAAAATAATAAAATGACAATAAACTTAATTACAGAAATAACAAATACATACAAACTATTAAAATAATAGTAATAATATAAGTAACTACAGAAACAATCAAATATAAACAAACTATTAAAATAATAATAATGTAAGTAATTAAAGAAACAAACAAATATATACAAAAGATTAAAATAATAAAATAATAATAAAAGTAATTACAGAAACAAAATTATATATACAAACTATTAAAATACTAATATAAGTAATTACAGAAACAAACAAATACATACAAACTATTAAAATAATAATAATAATATAAGTAAAGAAGAAAAAACAAATACATAAAAACGATTAAAATAATAAAATAATTACAAAAAACAAATACATACAAACGATTAAAATAATAAAATACGTAATTACAGAAACAAACAAATACATAAAAACTATTAAAATAATAATAATAATATAAGTAATTACAGAAACAAACAAATACATGCAAACGGT
>Ga0123354_10010409_pt1 | contig 14325 bp, 9 predicted proteins | sample TergutLab28metaG_2_FD_97872 | JGI IMG/M metagenome (GOLD analysis project Ga0123354, IMG submission 97872) | Labiotermes labralis P4 segment gut microbial communities from Petit-Saut dam, French Guiana - Lab288 P4 | ecosystem: Host-associated > Arthropoda: Insects > Digestive system > Gut ... | reverse complement strand
TGCTGTATAATACAATTTTGACCTCCTGATGATGAGCACATAGTGCTCAAAACATGTAGAGGCATATAATAAACTTATTATAAAACAAGATTTTGTGCATTAAGTTGGTTAATTACTAAGATTATACTGAGACGCACGGTCAGCGAAACATAAAAATCTCACATACATGTTTATGACCTCAAGGACAGCAGGCTTTGCTATGAATTCATGTCAATGGAACTCAAAGCATTTAAACCAACTTTCACAAAAGATTTAAGCAGGAACATAAAAGTTCATATAGGCTCAAGTGTCGAATAACCCTTAAAACAAGTAAAGTCAATAAAAGTTACTAAATGCAGCACTCATACAAAAAAAAAGTTAGCAATAATACATCAGATACAAATGACATATGTAATGGATAGCCTTTGATTAAAGTGGCCCTTAAAATAAATCAATGGAAATGAAACAAAGTACACCATAAGGCCCATTCTGGTCACAAATGTATCCACCCAAGTTGTCATCCCATCTTCTTCTCACATGATAATAATGATACACTGCCACATATCAAGTTTTAGAAATCACTGTACAAACAAGCACTTGAAAGTTCAATCATACTTTTTTAAAGCATTTAATGAAACTAAACAAAATCATATTGCTTCAAAGCACTCAGCCTGTGCCTAAGTTATAGCAGCTGCTCTCAATTTTGTCACTAAGCTATGGTTTGCACAACTGAGGAATCATGGTTTGATTCCCAGGAAGCACAGAGATTTCTCACCCATCTATAGCATCCAGACAGACTCTGGGGCTCCCTTATATTCCCATCCAATGTATACGTAAATATCCTTCCATGATGGTTACATGATCAGGACTTTGAGAATGCAAGGGGATACACTTCAGCTCCCCCACAAATCTTCCTGATGTGCTGCTTAATTAAGCAGAAGGACAATTTCACTGTTTATTTTCACTGGTCATATCCAGTTTAACTACAACTGATCAAGCAGTTTCAGGCCTGCTACATGAGGATAGTCAGATATGATGAAACTATAAATGCAAGTTTTATGGGGTGTTACCCTGGACCAACTGGTAAATAGTTACTGACCTTATGAGGGATTGTAGTGCCTTCATTTTCAAAGTTAGGCAGTCCACTCTTCTTGGACTGTTAAGCCCTGAAGATGATGGCACCATGATCCTTTGAAATGCTGGTAACTACTTGCCAGTCAACATGGCATAACAAATCAGACGACTTGAATCTTCAAAAACACCACTGTAAGGACATCAATTTTTGCATGATACAACTATTGGGCGGATTTTGTAGACTTTTTGAAAACAACTTAAAACTGTTGGGGTTAGACCTACAGTCGAGATCCTAATATTAACATCTATCACCTGTTTCCTCTTTTGTGCACAGTATTGTAATTCAGTAAGTCCTCAAGTGATCACAACATTTGGAACTCTGTAATATTTTAAGACTTTTCCTGTTCCTTCTACCTATAAACAGCTGCTTTCTACTCTGCCAGAAGAATGGACAGTTCACAATAAAAGGGTTGTGTCCACACATGGACTGGATTCCAACTTCATCTTTCACCTGCTGCACTGCGTTTTCTGTAATTATCTGAAAAATAAATGTGTTTGTATTTGTTATACAATATTAAAAATATGACATAACGTATTACTTCAAGACACTATTGAGTGAGATGGAAACACAATATTTCCCCTATGCAGTTGTTTATTTTCATCATGCAACAAATACATTGTAACCCCTCTCTCAACAACACATCAGTGTGAATGTACGGTCTTAGGGAAAAAAGGGAAGGGGGTTGAGGGGGGTGGAAATAATCCTCCAAAGCACATGACACACCAACATTAATGTTACATAATGGCATATCATGGATTAACATAGGATTTTCTGCATATCAATATTTGTTATTCTGAGAGTTCATATATCAACTGAGATAAATCCAAGCTTAGAAAAAAAACCGGTGTCAGCTCTATTTCTCCATAATTTGAGGGATGAATGAATGTTGATGACTCTGTACAGGCAAAACAACCTTTTTGCAGTAGCACAAGTGATAGGATGTCTGCTGAGTCAGCCAAGCTCTATGAGATAAAGTTTGCTAATATGAAGTGTCAGCTGGTATTTGACACATGAAGTAAGTATACTGAATAAAGGGTAAACTAAACATGAGCAGTACTATTTAAAAGTACAGTTAAACTTATGGCAGACAAAAGCAGATTGAAATTAAAAAATCATTGCATAATGCTTTCTTCTTACAGAACAAAAACAAGATAACTTTAATTGTGGGGAAACATATTTCAGACACATGTTACAACAACTTAACATCATTCTGTTAAAGGTGAAAAAAGAAGTATACTGCACCTGAGACTTAGATAGAACTTTTAATGCATAGACCTCATTAGTATCCTTCTTAATAACTTTGTACACCTTTCCAAACGCTCCTCTTGATACTGTGTCTATCACCTGCAAAGAAACACATAACAATGACATTAGTTACACAGCTATCTAGATGAAATATAAATATGATGACAGTAAGCCAACTGTGAAAATGTACATATTTGGCAAACACCAGGGTGAGAAAAATGCTTCTTCTGACTTTTTCTTATATAACAATAGTTCATCAACTGCACAGCATGGAGTGTCAGGTACCTTACCAAAAACCAAGCATGAACAATCAGTAAGAAAGAGATAATCGACTAGTTTTATGTATTATCCAAGTGTTTGCCTGGAAGGACTGAGAAAAAACATAAAGAATTTCAGTCATGCTCTGGAAAAATAAATTAAAGACAAGAAGACGAATAAGATGTCGACACCTACTGGATGACCTTAAGAAAAACAAAAGTTATTGGAATCCACAAGATGAAGCACTAGATGGCACTCCCCAGTTAACTTGCTTTGGAAAAATCAATGAATGGAAAAAGTTTATCTCGTTCATATCCGTACACTAATATCACTATATTAAATAAATAGCGACAAATGCACACTATATAATATTAAATCACCACTTCATCAACACTATACTTAACTCCTACATGTTTCAACTGTTAAAGGATCACCTTCAAGGAGTATAACTGATACACTCTAGCAGCATGGGTCAACAAAATCAATCACCAGCTGTAAAATTCAACTTAGAGTGTAGCATGTACTGTGTTGTGTAGTTGGTGTTTATTTGATATAGTGAATGGAAAAAGGATTTGAAGCCAGGATCTCCTGAATACAAAACAGAAGATCCAGTACTGTACAGACGATTTGTGCAGTGCTCATTAGTTTGATCTGCTGTAGTTCTATGGCCAATTTGTGACCTGACAGTAACTGAAGTTTTTGATCTAATCCATTCTTAATTGTTCCTAATGCTCCAATTATAACTGACACAATTTTTGTGCTCACTGCACATCCTGCTGACCTCAACCTGCAGGTCTTTGTACTTGCTTGGTTTTTCAGTTTCTTTTATGTTAATATTTGAATCATCTGGTATGGCTGAATCCATTAGTAAATAATTTTCCCTCTTTTTCATGAAGTACTTTATCAGATCAATTTGCTAGTACTTTATGATCTGTGATAAAAAGTACATCCCACATAATTGTGGTACCAATGACACTTACAACCCTTCCAGGTATATGTTGTTGTTGTTATTGTCATCATTGTTGTTGTTGTTGTTGGTGCTGCTGCTGCTGTTGCTGTTGTCATTCCCTGGCACTACAGTACATTTTTTACCTTGCCTTCCAGCAAAATCTTTCTCAAATAAAATAAATACAAAAATAACAATACCTGGAAGTCTCTTCCTGTTACATCACCTTTAATTTTAAATTCAGGCAAAAATATGGCTTCAACATAAGGCACTGGCCAGGCTGTTTTAGCAGCCTCCAGAGGGTCATTGAGAGTTGTTTGATGCCATCTATAAACAAATGCAAATTGTCAGAAGATACAGCAATAAACTGCGGAATGATACACAGCAAATTCAGTAATGATTAATTCATTAAAAAAAATAATCATCTGAAAATCTCTTGCCTTGAATATAAATTTGATATCTGACAACCTAACCACAATGTACTACACAAAAAGCAATTATTAACACAATTACAAAAATACTTTTTGTAACATTAAATGTTACCAAAATAATACCCAACACTGTTCATAATATTGATAACAACAAAAAATTTCATAGTATTTATAAACTGAAATATCGTACAATAAAATGTAATTATGAATTATTTGACAAGTCTAAATACAATAGAATACAAATAAAATAATTTTTGTATGAACTTATGATTTACTGGCTCATATACACAGGTAATATTAAATTTTACTATGTTCCATCTCAGACTGTTGATATTCAAAATCAAGAACACGTATTAGAGCCTGATGTGAACCATTTGAGTCAAAATATGTAGCCTGAATGTATAAGAAATTATTCTGTATACTGTACAGCCATCTAGCATGTGTACTGTTCCAGCTGTCATGTGAAGACTCTACAGTATAACCATTTCATCAAACTGTCTTCACTGAACTTCAAATAATGTTAGTTCAACCATAACTTTTACAAACCAGACCTGCTTAACTGTTTCAGGCCTGGGGTCTGACTTTTTGAAATGCTACCCAAACCTTTAAAGAGGCTCTGAGATCCATCCAGCCTACTGTCCAATGGGTAAGAGTGGTTCTCCCCATAGGAAAGAGTGCAAGTCTGACACCTCATTGCCATCTAGTTGCATGGTCTAGAATGTAGTGAGTTGCATCTGCATGACACAGTGTTCAGAAAGAGTGACAAATTTTGCAGTCTGCCACTGTTGCAAGCACACACACAAAATGTACTATTGTCATCAATGCAAAACAGAACATACTACTATGTAAAACAAACTCATTTGTGATATGCCACATACTTTTCCATTGTTGTTCAATTTACAGACACTATTAACAGCAGAAGTTTCTGACATATTCATTTGCTAGCTATGCATGTCCCAGACATTTAAAAGTGTATTTCATGAAAACTGAAAAATCACTAGACATGACATGGTTGAATGCTCCACATCTTGGGCAGAGACAGAAGCAACTTTCCATAACGGGTAATGGTGCATTTGTTCTACACTTTTCGGAATCAGTGAAGTACAGAGTTGTCACCCTCAAATACTATTAAGTTTGTGTACCACAGTGTTGGCATTCACTGGATGGGAAGTATTTCTAACTCCACTTATATGTCAGTTGCTGCTAAAATAATTTCAGGCACCTTTCACTACAATGAAGAACACAACCTCTCCTACCTTAGCAGGCAATACAATTTCATCCTCACCTGCGCCTTGATACTCTGGACCATGGCCTTGAAACACTGCAGGTTGATTGGTGACTAAGAGCACTTGCAAATGACCTTCCACTCACATCGTTGACAAAATTTGACAAGCTGAACTGAAATAAGTTTCATGTTAGTAGAAAGATACAATTACTCCATTTGGTATATCCAGCAACCCAACATTTCAACACTACTTACTGTCTGGTAACCTACTTTCATATACTCACCTGACTGAGGTATGGCTGTCGTATTCCAGCACTTCCTGAATACTTTGTAGTAGTTTCAGATAAGTGCTTTTTACTCGAATTTCCCATTAAATATGCACTGTGTTTGTATATAGAAACATCAGCCCCACATTAATAGTTTCAAAGTTTCTCCATAATCCACCGAGTTATAATTCCCACCAACAGATTTTTGTTTTTTAACAGCTGATTTGACGGTACTTCGTATACAAATGTGATTCCACTAATTTTCGAACAAGCTCTACGTCACTGTACTAGCTTTAATAAAATAGAATGTCGATAATTTAGTACAAGTTACAGCACTATTATTAAAACATTCGGCGTATATAACATTGCTAATTTTACGTTGACTAGTAAAGTTCAATTACTATTCTCACTCAGCTTGTGCTGATCATCTGTGGCACTGATAATCCGTGCTTTTCGATAAATCTAATTTGGTGAACTGGGCAAGGCAAGAAAAATGGCTGCCGTGTTGGTGCGTTGTCTTCGACATAAAATCTCTTTTGTTCCAGTTCGGGCCGTTCATGCCCCATCAGCTGGAGAACATTCAGGTTTCATCTTTTATAAGACTTAATTATCGTTATTGCTAGAAGCATTGTAATAATCATCGACACTGTTAAAGCAATATATAATATTGCAGTTTTCTGTTCAGTAGCTGATACTATGTGTTTACTTTCGTCGTCTTTTATTGGCGAGAACTTTGTTGCAATTGAACTATGAAAATTTACGTTGAATTTTAATGCGCGTTTTTAGTATATGAAATTATTGCAAAAGGTATAATGAATTTCATTTTTCTACGGCGGGTGGTTAATACGCGAAATAGATACGGCCATCGTTGCTCGGTCATTGCCAAATGTTTCGTACTATGGGTGGGAAGGGCTTTTTTTATTTTATAAAGCCTAGGTGCGGTCGAAGTCAGGTGGAATGTTGTGTTTGGCATGTTTATTTACCCTTCTAACGGCAAACGAAAATGATGGTACTATGAGCAACAAGGACCCTAGGCAATCAAGGTACAGGCAGAGTTCTAAACCCCTTTCCACCACGTTTAACGGTGATATGTTTGGAGAAAATGGGAACGGGTAGAGCACACGTTTGAGAGTCCATACACTTGTGTTTCTTTTAATTGAAGCTGTATTACATATCCCATTGTGTAACACAACTGTATTGTAACATTTAGTGTTCTAGTTAGGTTATGGCTCGTTTACAGCTTATACTGAAGCCACAGCAGTCCATTGAATCAAGTCCCTCTGTATTTACGTCAAGCTGTTAATATTTTTCCCTTAGAGGGTAATCTATACTTGTGTACAATCTCATCCACTTATTGAACCATTGTATTCACAGAAATATTGGTAGTGATAACCTTTTCTTAATAACCATTGCTTCTTGCTGATTGATGTAGGATGGAGGTTGGGGGCATGGAAGTAAATAAAACAATAAGCAGAAAGAGGGAGCCTCAATTGCCATCATTCCCACCATCTAGGGTCTTATGTTTGTGGCCTCAGTATATCTTAAATATAACCTTTTCTCAAGATGTAGTTTTCTACGCCTGAAACTTTTCATCTTATATGACACTATTATAAGTTCTACTATAAAGAAATAAAAAGGTAAAGTTGATGCATATATAATATGCCATAAGTTTGTCATATCACACAGCTGAAATTTGTATAATGTGCTTGAATTTGCAACAGGGCATACTGCATTAAGACATAGTGAAGAATGTGGGACATTTAAAAGATTTTTTCTTGCCAATTGTTTAGGTGGGGTAAAATTGTGGAAGAATCTTTCCATCTTTGTGGCCTTACCAGCTGTGGGTCTCTGCATGGTGAATGCTTACTTGAAGCATGTAGAAGAACATCACCATGAACGGGCAGAATTTATTGCTTATGAACATCTCCGGATTAGGAATAAGGTATCTCATATAAGACTGCAGTATATATATTAGACATGCATGTTACAAACTCTTACAACCAGTCAGCCCTGTTGATAGTGTTAGTTTTCCTTACTCTTCTCTTCCTCTATTGTTTAATCAATGCACTGTAAAGTTAGTACACTTGTCAGATACTTAGGTCTTGAAACCTGTATACTGGTAGGAATATTCAAACTGCAGAATCATAAAAATGTTGTCATAGTGCTTGTGGGAAGAAGCTGTAAATTGTACAAAGTATATCTGGATTATACAGATGTGTCAGGTATGTGCAATTGCATATATACAAGGACAGAGAATCACTCAAAACCTCTTGTTTTGTTAAAAGTTACATGATGCAAAATTCTCAAATGAAATGTGTTGATACTGATTCATAACGCCTTCAATAAAAAATGGAAAATCCATACAACCTGGCAAACATCACTGTAGTACATACAGGAACTGCTGCTTTTGTGTGGAATGGGGCTCAAGAGGTGTGACTGTGTAGCTGCTTACTTTAGGTGATGGAGATCTAGTAATTTTTCAGTATAGGATTGAAAAACTATGTGGCATGTTCAGTTAAAGGTATCTAATTGAACTGTATACAATTGTGTTACTTTCCAGTGCTCACAGTAATATGGCAGTGTTGTGAATATTTTAGAAATTAGGTTTGTCCATTTCACAGATTTAAACAGACAAGATACTGATCTGTATGTTCATTAAATTCCTTTAATCCTTTACAGTAGAGTTCCTTTAATCTGAGACCCATCAGACTGGACAGGTGCCATATTATCAAATATTCCAGATTATCGTATGGTACCTAGAATGACTTAAGTTCTTACAGATAATATTCTGTTACTGCCATCAGAGAAAATGCGCTTGTCAGTAATTTTCATTTGGAATGCGTTGCTGTAAAACACTTATACAGCGCCTTGTCCAGCTGCGCTAATTCGGGTTGATTCAGTGTCTGATGAAAAGGTCTGTCACCCTCAGTGCCATAATCGATTGTTAACTGGCCCTTCTGTTTCTGTATATCATAGATAATTGATCTGATGTTGTACGAAGCCATAACCTCTTCTGGTTTCATCACTTTTGGTGGCAGTAATTTTTTTTTTTTAAACTAATATTTGGATCTTTTGAAGCCATTATAGTTGCTTGATGGGCTTAATAAGTTCCAGATACCCAAGATAGTCACAGAATCAATACCTACCTCAGACATTGTGGATGGAGGAACTTCCCATTCTTGGGACTGCTTTCCTTGAGGCCTGAACTGCCATGAATGTCAGATTATCAAGTGCCACATAAAGGGAAGTCTTCTATATTCAGTTTCTTTGGCACACAATCAGCAATTGAAAAAGAACTTAGGGTGATCAGAATTTCTAAGTTGATATTTTGTAATTACAGTTTTCTTAATTTGACACCAAATCTTTCATTGGAAACCAGCTCATAATGTATTATTACCAACTGGAGTTTATATCTACTTTTGCAGAGATTCCCCTGGGGTGAGGGCAACCGTTCTCTGTTCCACAACCCACACACAAACGCTTTGCCTGATGGTTATGAAGCGTAAGAAAACAGGTTCTGTTCCAGTGCAAAAATTGGAAATGATTTATCATTGTGCGTCGAAGCCTGCACAAGCACGGTTGCTTTGACTGTACAAACTTGCGCACTGTGTTAGTATGACTGTATTTTCACTGTTCCAGTGTTACATGTGTAATGTATAATGACTGCTGTAGATATGAATAAAACAATATATATTAGTTCATCTTTTCTTTCCCCTCACTTAGGCTTGGAAGTGGTCATAATAATCTTGATGGGAATTCTCATGAAAGAGGCTACTTGTCAAGTAGGGCAAAGTTAAAAAACTAATACCAGCTGATAGAGGGAGGGAGAGGAAGGGGCTATTGAAGTTGAACTACTTCAAAATGGGGTCTGCTGATGACCTTTGTGGTAAGAAAAGGTTTTCCAACAGATTTTTCTTCATTTTGGTTAGACCTTACAAAGTTGTCCATGTGCACACCATGCAGGCTGTTAGGGGAGTGGATGCTCCACTCATTCTTAAACCTCAGCACTAGAGGGATGTGAGTGGTAAGCTTCATGTGCCATCCACTTCAACATCAGTGAGAGCATGCTGCATCCCCTGCACCCACCGAATTGGAGGCTAGGTGGCCCCGCAGCATGTATGGATACTGAACACTTGTGACTGTTCTGGGAACTGAAATTCTCAGGTGTCTAGACAGCCTAGTCACTTACACCAACTGAGCTGTGCAGCCATATACCAAGGGAAAATAAGATGGTCAAGAAGATGATGTGGGAGTGATGACACACTGGGTTAAAACAAACGAGTCTTACAAATACAGTATTATAAAGTGGCTCCACTCACTTATCCAGTGCAATGCTGAACGTGCAGTGCAACAGACTATTATTATCACCACCACCCACAGCTTTGCTGCTGCCACCACATATAGAGACATCTGCCCACATCCTCTGGTCTGTCCCCCTCCCCCACTTCTGAGTAAACCATCACTTTGACTCTGAAGATGAAGGCAGCAGGTTCCTCCAAAACATTTATAACTACCTACATGTTGTCTGAACCTAAGACAACCACAATCTGAACACAAAATATTTACCATTGTGAAAACCCGAAAACGTGTATAGAAGAATAGTGTTTCTTGGTCTATTTAACACTGCTTTTTATAAGTTATCCAGCACTGTACCACACAGACTGTGAATGATAGTTTATGAAGAATGTCAATAGAAGTCATCATGGCCTATTGTATACGATCTTAGGACAAGATAAAATTATGTCTTACAATACTGTGCACTAGCAAGGCTATAACATCTTGGAGTAATAAGAACCATGAATTTTTATTCAATGCATAATAAAAAAACAGAACTTTCAAAGCCCTAGGACCAGTAGAAACCAAACAGCACCAGGATGAGACAGGATGCTCACAATTGTCATTACTGGAAGTCAGGTCATATCAGTTAAGAAGTTTGTAGCGTAACTCTCAGAACTAGACAGCATCAGGGAAGGAAATGTTTACACAGCACTGACTATTCACTGTCTACCAGCCTCTTTAAATGGTTCTGCTATGAATTGTGAATATAACATTTTCATTATCATTCAGAGACAGATTACACTATCTTATCATGTTGCCACTTTCAGTTTAATTGAATATACTGTTTCATCTGAAAAGTGAAACATGTGAATGAAGTATCGGTGACATAATGCATTTCAAAGCACAAGACTTCACTATAATGTCCCTGATCTGTTTTCTTTCAATCATGCACAACTAACACTGAGAATCGCCATCCACAACAGGTTAACATGTTATATACATAACAAGATAGGCAATGTACACATACTGTAACATTACAGTGGCTATCCTGAGAGTCTGATGCCTTTTCACTCAAACAGCGCTTTTATAGCAACATCATGTCAAGAAAACATACTTAGGTCTTCATGTAAAGTGCCCATATTTTTGCCTGATTTTAACCAAATATGAAATTTCTCTACAGATTTTCACAGAAGTCCCCAATTTCAAATTTCACATCAGTACATCCAGCTGGGGCTGATACATGCAGATGAACTGACAGCCTGATAACCATTTTATATGAAGAGAGTGCTTTTATGGCGATTTACTGGTGCCACTAACAATAAAACATACTTAGGTCCTCATGTAAAGTGCCCAACATTTTTACCCAGTTTTGACCCGATTTGGATTTTCTTGACAGGTTTTTGTAACGGTACCCAATATCAAATTTCGCAGAAATCTGTCCGGCAGGAACAGCACTGATACAAGCAGATGGACATGATGAAAGTAACAGGCACTTTCTGTGACAATATGAGCGTGCCTAAGAACAAACCACCATTATCTAACCTCCAGAAATTTAATAAAAATCATAGTGTTATAATCACATTTTCTAAAATGTTATGATAAAGTGTACCAGAATAAAACATCATGTTCTCAAATTATTAATTAGTTCTATTGCCAGTAAATGAAGTCATAAAAATGTAAGTCTTAAAGACAAATCTTAGTACTTACAATTAATAAATTAAGGAAAGTAAATGCTGTAACAAAATAACAAGAGATTCTAGGTAAGCACAGTGTCATGGTAGAATTTGGCGCAAAAATTATCCTTATGAGTAAAAAAAAATACAGCAAGTAAGCTTTATAACAAAAAAGTTCAAGATTCTAAGCAAATATACTGTCATGGCAGAATTTGGCACATAAGTTTCCCTTGCAATTAAAAAACTATGGCAAGCTCTATAACAAAACAATTGAGATTCAGGTTAACAACACAGCCATGGCAGAAACTTCAAGCTTTAATGAAGTGACAACAAACTACTTTCACAAACAAATCCTGCACTTCAATAAAGTCCAGCAAAGCAGTGGTCATATGAGGTTAATTATGTCAAGCTGTTTTGCTTTTAATTCAAGTACTAACTAACAATGACATGTCAAGCATATCGTACACAGGCTCTACATGTGCATGTATGGCCAGGTCCACCATCAAAGTTATATTAATACTGGGTCTTTGAACAAAAAATGACCACATTTTAAAATCTGACATTTCATTAAAACATTGGCCTACAAAAACATTTTATTACAAGGTAAAAAATTCTCCATATTTAGAGTAGTCTTCAATGGTGGCAAACATTCAGGAAATAGTAAATTTATACCTGCCATTCACTCAGCGTGTCTGCTATGACCCTTTCCCATATAAATTTTAAGTCACAAATTTTTAACACAACCTCAAAATGAAGATGGATCAGAATATACATGGTGTCACTTAATTGAATCCCAAACACCAGTTTTTTTTAATATTTATGCGGAAATGTGACTCAGTTAAATTATGTAAAACTACTGGAATTTCAGTGTCAAGTTCAAGTCAAAGTTGTGGAAAGAGGACGTTCCACTACCCACTGACATACCTGCTTACTTTTCTATCTTTCTTGTGAAGAAGGTTCCGAAAAGAAAAGGAGTAGGGACAGAAACTGAATGCCACTTGACCTTTGCCAGTAAAAAACGGCTGTGAGCTTTGTTTCTTAATACAATAATGTCAGTTCATTATTTAATGGCATATAAACCGTTTAATATGTGGGCATTCTTCTTCAATGACTCTGGAAAACAGGGACATCATGGCCAGCTTGCCAGAATATGGATAGAACTAAATGAAGATCATGTAATAGAACACTACTGTTTACCAACTCGAATTAACACTCTACAGCTGCAGTTCCCTACTTCAAGAATGCCTTCCTTGAAAAGTCTCAATTTTCAGGAACTCTAATAATATTTTGAAATTTCTACTTCAGGTAGCCCCGTTTTCCTTGTTCCAGGAAGTAACCTGGCCAATCTCACACAGTGAAACCTTTACACTGTTTATCACAATAATTTCTATTCTGACAGGTCGCTAAATTATCGTTGCTATGCATCTGAATTATGACAATGGATCAAACTAAAAATAAAAAAAGTATTATAATGAACTATGGATTAGGCTTAACTGCTTGTTCCTAAATATACCATGCAAGGAAACAAATAGGCAACTTCACTTTCAAAATGTTCTTTCCATGCATTGTAAATGATTTACAAATCCTTACATTTCCAACAAATGCAAAATTCTACTGTTATGTATTTCAAACTTATTAGCTCCTACATATTTTGGCTTAACTGCCATCATCAGGGAGCTGACACCATAGTACTAAAACTTAACAGCAATAAAATATTCAATGATGCTTACACATATCAAATGTACTGACTGAAATTTATACGGAATAAAATGTTTTTGTATATATTCATACTTACCTTGTATGGTATGTCTTTTTTGTGTGAGGTGCGCTATGAGACTGTGCATGGGTCTGTGTGTTGTTATATGTGTATCAATCAGTGTGCCTGTGCCATGTTGTTGCCATGCCTGTGCTATTGTGAGGAGTGGGCTGAGGTCAGGGACATTTTGCTCTTCAATCAGAAGTCTTTCTTGCTGGTAAATTTATATGTTGGAATTTTTCCAGCTATTGAGTCATGTTCCTTTACCACATGACTTTACCAATGAATTTAAAGGAACAAACATGCTGTTTAATAAATTAACACACGTACACAAACGATGCCTACATAATGTTACTTACAAACTAACATGCAGAATTTGTGATAAGGCATACATAGGACAAACAGGTAGTTCACCAAGGGCCATGTTTTCCAAACACAATAGATATGAATACAGCCATCCAAGATACACTGACTTTGATAAAATCATGTTGAAAAGGAACATGACTCAATATGTGGGAAAATTTCTACATATACATTTACAAGCAAGAATGACTACTGATCAAAGAACAACATATCCCTGACCCCAACCCACTCTTCATTATAGTGCAGGTACGTCAACAACACGGCACAGGCACACAAACCATTTGATACACACATACCCATGCATAGTTTCATAGCCTACCTCACACAAGCAAGACATAACATACAGGGTAAGTACAAATATGCACATTTATTTCTCTTGAATAGCAATTTATTTATAACTAAAACACAATGTCTAGTTGCAGGATAGGATCCAGTTCTGATCCCGCAACAGGTGTTTATAGAACAAGAAATCAACTGACAAGCAGACAGTTGTAAATAAATAACTACCATAATTGGTAACAATTTTATAATCAACATTTTATAACATTTTATTCCCTATAAATTTCAATCAGTACTTTTTTTTTTATTTTCATGTTTTTACCGTGCAATAATTGAATTTTATTAAAATATAACCAACTAATTGCACAAATATGTGATACTAAAGTCTTATTTACACATTAAAACACGTCACTTGGTTAAAATAATTCCTACAACTCCTACATGTTTCAGTCTGTCAAGACCATCTTCAGGGAGTTTTGTTTTGCCTTATT
>Ga0123354_10010408_pt1 | contig 14325 bp, 12 predicted proteins | sample TergutLab28metaG_2_FD_97872 | JGI IMG/M metagenome (GOLD analysis project Ga0123354, IMG submission 97872) | Labiotermes labralis P4 segment gut microbial communities from Petit-Saut dam, French Guiana - Lab288 P4 | ecosystem: Host-associated > Arthropoda: Insects > Digestive system > Gut ... | reverse complement strand
GCTAAATGATTTGTACTCCTCACTCAATATTGTGCGGGTGATAAAATCGAGAAGAATGAGATGGGCTGGGCATGTGGCGCATATGGGTGAGGAGAGGGGGGTGTATAGGGTCTTGGTGGGGAAGCCGGAGGAAAAGAGACCAATGGGGAGACCTAGGCATAGATGGGTGGATAATATTAGGATGGATCTCCAGGAGGTAGGATGTGGGTATATGGACTGGATTGGGCTGGCCCAGGATAGAGATAGTTGGGGGATGCTTGTGGGTGCGGTAATGAACCTTCGGGTTCTGTGAAATGCGGGGAAATTCTTGACTTGCTGCTAACCAGTTAGCTTCTCAAGAAGGACTCTGCACCATGGAGTAAGTAAGTAAGTTGTTTAACACAGTGGTTTTGATCCTATCTGTATTAAACATCATCCTGTACTTGACTTGAAATCACCTTGCTTTGATTCCGAACATTTATTACTTGTATTATTCTTGACATGTTCTATATCCCGTTTATTGTTATTGTGGATTCAAGGAACGTAAATAAAATATCAATATCAACAGAGATGTAGGTTATATGGCATGAGGTTGGAAATGAATTTCTAAATATTGTGTGATGAACTTTATGCTTCAAAGCATTAACACCAGCCACACTTAACTTCTGATATACCTTGCAAAGACTAAACTAACGTGCCAGACAAGCCTACTGTCATTTTGCAAAACTTGATCTATTCTGCCCCTTTTACCGTTTTTGTTGCACGTGACTTAATACTGTATAACATTTACTTCAGTATAAAATAATTTCAAATCAGACCCAGAACAAAGGCTTAAGTGGAAACTATGGTCGATTATTTAACCTTCCTGATCGAGAAGTACTACCTTGGATGCTGTTATAAATTTTGAATTTGCAGGCACCGGTCTGTAAGAATTAGGTCGAATTACCAAAATAGAAATGATCAGTGGTCGTATATTTAAAAAAATAGGCATAAACGGGCCATGTCACGGTGAGTATGTAACCAGAGACTGTGATGAAAGCCAGTTTAGTCACACAATTCGCTTGAAAGTTCACTGTTTATTTATTTAAGATTCTGAAAGCCAGTACATATGTTTGGATGCAGAATATGTCATTTAATCAATAATGACTCCATCTAACACAGCGTGTCATAATAATATAAAAACAGTATTACAATGAAACAATTTCTTAAAACAATACTTTGATTTTACAAACAATTAAGTTTTAAAAATCAATAGTATAGCCAATTAAAATAATAATTCTATAAAAGCTTTTGGGAGTAAATTAGATTTAAATTATTTATTTACATTCCACTAAGTCCACACAAGTGCATTCCACGAATTCTTTAGCCAACATGCTGTGGTGTATGCACTGAAATGATTTACAGCACGTCGATCCACTGCCGTACGCACAGGTACCTCACCATTTGGTTGCGTTATACTTGCCATGGATTACCTGCTCTCTTTGCCATGCCGTATCCACAGATTATCCCGTATTTCAGTTCATGGTTAGTCGTTATGGTCATAACTAATCTATGTGATCTGTGTTCGTAACATTGGTTTCGTGTAGTGGTTGGCTCTAGGCGTATTGTCGGTCTAACCTTTTGACGCCTAATGTCAACTATAGTGGTCGTACCTCACCTCTAACCTCTAAAGTTGCATTTTATATATTTATTCAACAAATATAGGCACTGAATATTTTAAACATGGTATATACTCCCCGTTTTTTCTCTTCAAAAATGCAGTTTGTTTCATAATTCTAACGTATTTGGTTCCTGTATTATTCACATTTTATATACAGGTGTGCTAAAATTAAAAAAAAATAATTCCGGCGCCAAAAGGTTAATGTGTTGCTAATAACCAAAAGCTTTCATCAGAATGAGTTAAGTCGAACATTTTACGAAACGTACAACCACAAATAACAAATGAGGAAACTTAAGTAAAATATGGTTGTCGAAAATTACGGTCTTCTGCCATATGATGCTTGGGGTGTGAGTGGTTCCTGCCGATGCAAAGAGCCAGAGTACCTTCATCTTCAGGCGGGCAAACAATGCAAGAGAACTTGAAAAAAACAATTGCGAGAACTTCTAGAATCATTGTTGAACTAGACACGAATTTACTGTCACGCACATCCGTTGTCACCTCCTTCTTCTTCTTCTTCTTCTTCTTCGCGTTACGATGCACCACTTCTGGCTACATCATATTGTAAATTAACTGTGACATCCGTTTCCTGTACGCGTTGGGTGGGTCGCTTGAAAGCGATTGAATTTGTTTTATTCGTAGATTAAAGAAAACTAAGTCATAACAGGCTCAAGTATTGCAGAGTAAGTGTGCATGGTGTTATAATATTAAATATAATAATGCTAATGGCGTCACATTTATGTTCAGCACTATTTTTGCGTTTAGTTCTAACTTGTTAACAGGTTTCAGAAACTTATGGTTTACCTTTGAAACAGATGCTTTAACTTCTTCCATACAGAGTGCAGCCTATCAGTGGGATTGTGTTATTTAAAGCATCGCAGTAAATATGGACGCGGGAATTAAAAGACTTCCAATTGCTGCATTGGGAGAGAAAATGCCAAATGTCTTGTTAGTTGGAATTATCATTGCCAAACAAAACCCACACAAAGTAATTTGTAAGTCAGGTAAGCAGTTCATGATACTGTTTTCCAAATTAGAGTTACCCAGATGTGGTTTCTATTAAAAATAACTTTATGGTGTTAAGAGTGAAAGACTGAAAGGATCGTCATGTGCTGAGTACAAAGAAAAACCTGGTAAGACATTTCATGCCTTATTTTCATCAATAAGAAACTTCAGAAGTCACAAATTTTCATTTATATGCCAACTTTTATATGAACCATCTCTTCTGAAGCGTTAGATTGTCTTACATGCGCAAGAAGTGTGCACTTTTTAAGTATAATGATAGATGTATGAAATTGTTGCATTGGAGGTCCACTCTTCACACACAAAACTTGATGCACAAACTCATCTCACTATTTAATCTGACTGAGAATTCAATTTTGACCTTAGTGGAATTTTAGAAAAGAAAACATTTTACTTAAACTTAAGACTGAAAAATGTAACAGTTGCTTAAAAAGGAAGTATATTATATAGACAGAACTATTTTTTGTGCACAGGGTGAATAAAAAATATGGTGTTTGATGAATGAAAAACAGGGTCAATTCCAGGGCATCGACTACTCATTATGTACATAAATGACCCTCCTTGAGAATAAATTGCTTATCAGAACCCATAATATTTGCTGATGACACTAGTGTCATGATTTCTAGTAAAAGTTTTGATACTATCTGTACAGTGTCAAATTTAGTTCTGTCTTATATGAGTGAACTGCTTGCTGCTAATGATTTTCTCATTAATCTGGATCAAATTAATATAATAACAATTATAACGAATAATTTTCCATGCTGTGCATTAAGTAGCCCTATTGGTTGTAAAGGAATATGTACGGAAGGAATTGTAAGTACAGAATTCTTTGGTTTATGAATTTATTAGCTGGCTAAATTGGAAGATTCTCATTGAGCACATGATTCCTAAGTAAAGTGGAGCATGTTAGGCATTTAAAACAGTACCTTTACAATATTCATATCAATTTATTTAATTTACTTTCACTGCATATTAAAGTGCGGAATAATATTCTGGGGTAATTCGTCCAGCAGTGGAAAGATATTTATTTCACAAAAGAATATTGTTAAAACTTTGGTTAGTGCAAAACTTTGAACTTCATGTAGAAGTTTAGTAATAGATTAGAGATTTTACCTGTTCCATGCAAATGCATATTTTAATTCATGAACATCATTGTCAGTAACCAAGAACATTTTCAATCAAATTCCTCTGTACACAGTATTAATACAAAGAATAAGCACCATATTCATGGATCACCTCTTAATCTTTGATGTTTTCTGAAAAATGTATTCTATGCTGACTTAAAATTTTCAGAAGTTTATGATTTATTCTCACAATACTTAGGAATGAAATGGCTCAATTTAAAGTGGCTTTAAGAAGATGCTTAAATAGATTGCTACTTCTACTCTGTTAATGTATTTTTTATGTTGCTATTATAATATTGTGTGATCGATGAAGGAAAGCTGACTGACTCTTTTGAAGTAACTTCAGGAGTCAGACAGGGTTGTATATTATCTCTGACTCTACTTATTTTAGTGCTGGACAACATCATGAAAAAAGTCATAAAAAGCAGAAAGAGAGGAGTACAGTGGAGAATGATGGTAAGGTTAGAGGTCTTGATTTGGCTGATGAAATTTGTTTACTTGTACCAAGATGGAGTGATATATAAGCTAAGATGGTGAAAATAAAGAAGGAAGCAGCAAAGGTGGAACATAAATAAATTTAAAACTAAGGAAATAAGAGTCAACCCTGGTACAACCCTGGTAAAGCAAAGCAAAGCAATCCCGTTACAGGCCTGGACAGGCCCTAAGGGTTTCAGGAGGTTGAGGCTCCCAGATTTCAAGACAATTGGCACATGAATGTGGTAAGGTTGTCAGCCCTATGCACTGGCTGCCTTTACCCCCAGGAAATATTCCTGGTTCTCATTTCTGTTAGAGGTTGAGTCTACCCCAGGACCATAATGCAACCAGAAGGATTATGTCAATGAAAATTCCGATGACACAATCGGGAATCAAACCCGCGACATTCTGGCTTGGGCTACTGTGTATTCCAGTACATGCCTGGTGTTGACAGTAAATGGTAGAGAGGTGGAACAGGTTAAATTTTTTACATATATACAGTCTGAAGAGGACGTCCAGAAGAAGTCAAGAAGGCAAATGGGACCTTTGTGCAGTTGTACCCATTTCAGAAGAATAAACATATCTTAGAACTAAAATTCAGTTGTTGTTACAAATATTAAGTCAGTCCTATTGTACAGGTGTGAATCATGGAATATAATGAAATGGATAAATAGTTCACTCCAAGTGTTTGTAAACTGATGCCTATGATATTTCTTAAACATCGAATGGCTGAATAAAATTCAGATTAGGAATGTTGGCAGAGAAAAACACAAGCACCTATTGAACAACAAATAAATGAAAGAAAATGGCGTTGGATCGGCCATACACTATGAAAACCACAAGGAGCAATAGAAAGATATGCATTGCACTGGAACCCTCAGGGTACAAGGAAGAGGGGTAGACCAAGAACAACTGGGAAAAGAACAACAGAATGGTAACTGTGGAAGGCTGGAAGAAGCTGGAAGGAGGCAAAAGGGCTAGCCTTAGAAGCAAATGGAAGAGCTTCATGAAGGCCCTATGTTCCACATAAGGACAGAAGGAGAGAATGATGATTATGATAATAATACTATTTTTGAAATGTTTATAGCATTTGTGTTGTAATAATGCTGTATGTATATTTGGTATGTTTGTAACTTATTCTACATCCTGCATGTGCGCATGTATATAAAATTACTATCAAGTGTGTTTATGGGGAGACCTGAGGGCAAGAGACCACTTGGAAGATCTAAGAGCAGATGGGAGGATAATATTAAACTGGATCTCCAGGAAGTGGGATGAGAAGGTGTGGACTGGATTCATTGTGTCATGACAGGAACAGGTTGGGGGTGCTTGTGAATGCAGTTCCATAAAATGCGTGGAATATCTTGACCAGCTATTGATCTGTTAGCTTCTCAGGAAGGACTCTGCTCCCTGTAGTTATAATTATTTCTTCAATAAAACTTCTGTATATTCTTGCCATGAAAAGTGACACACAAGAATTTTCTGGCACATGATATCCAACCTACTATCGGTATGTACTATTCCATCTAACACAACACTTTTTAATTTCTATTTCTTGCAGGTTAAAAAGAAATTTAAAAAGCGTTGTGTTAGGATAGTGTGTATTTATGCAACTGATTGAACACAACCTGATTGATACCATTAAATCAGAAAGCATGTTAATAGGGCTGTGATACATGCTGTACTGAGCACACATGTCTCTGAACTGCAATTATAATACATGTAGTGAAGCATGTCTGCTAAGGTTACATGTACAGCATAAATATCATTAATACATCAACATTTGGTTATTAGATAATATAATTTAAACAGAGCCTCCAGAATCTTCATAAGTGTTTCACTGTTTACATATTTAAAACTTCTGAACAACATCACTTGCTGAGACATTTAGCTCCATCTCAATCATCCTCCAGTGAATTATATCTCAAGATATGACAGAAAGTATGGTCAAACAGATTTCACAGCACCGTATATGTAATATGTACTTCTCATATTTCTGTATTTTGTTATTTCATACTTATGACTGAACAGTGACAATACACTCCTGTGTATTGCTTGTGTTGTTAAGGGACTCTGTTGTAATTGGTAATCTATACATTTGTTTATGAGATTGGAGGTTCTGACAGCAGTACTGCTGTAGATTCTAGTGTTCTGCAGTGTTACATGTATTGTGTAAAACGTTTGTGGCAAAACAGTATTACATCCTAGAAGACTTGAATCTTCTTTACATTATCTTCTTTTCAGCTTTATCTGATATCAATACACTGTACACCTGTCTCTCCATCCTGGACACCTTGAAATCATTGAAGTGCCATACTTTTTTTAATAGTCTATTGTGCGTGTGTGTGTATTTGTGTATGTGCATGTGTTGTACCATCATCTAAGGCTCAACTAATGGCAATGAAGTGCGTGAATGATTATTATCATATAGATAATAAGACAGTTTTTTATTCCTTAAGGCTCTTCTGCTGGTTCTGAAAGATCAGTTTGGAATTTTACATTGCGGGATTCACCGTATGATTTGATTAATGCAACATTCTGGGGCTCACCGAATTACATACAGAACCTTTCTGACAAGTTTCATGTTGGTCATGTTGGTAAGTAATGGCTCAAGTTGCTGTACACATAGTGCACATATTCCCATCCTTTAAGGGTGCTATAAAGTTTACTTAGTGTAGTTTTCACAGCCATGTCTCTTATCCAGTCTTGCAAGAGAAAGGCAAGGAAGAGTGGAAAGCTATCTCACTAGCATCCTTTTTCTAAAGTAAAATTTCTTGTACACCTTTTCACCTACTCTTGTTAAGTCATGAATTTGTACACATTGTTAGCAAGAAATTAAATAAAATATTAAACTGAAAGGAATAGGAAGATCAATGGTATGGTTCTCATTATGTTTTATAAACTGTGGGTTGAATAGTTTTATTTTTGAAGTTTACCAAATATCTGAATGTGTGGTATAATCGAAACAAATCTCACTGTGATACCACAGACTAGTTACATGTTACCTAAACTGGTACATTTTACATATGTTTGTTTTGAAAGCTACGTTTACATTGACAATGGTTTGGTTTCTTTCTCAGTGGAAATTTCAAAGCCCAAAATTTCTCTTCGTAATAGTGATGAACAAGAAGACAGATTTTCTCCATCTGTTACAAGGTCAGTAAAATTAAAATATATTTGTAGTGACATGCTCAGAAGTTTCAAGTTCCTCTAATTATTAGGTGACAAGTATATGTAAACCCATTCCATGAGTGAAATAAAAACAGATTGTTAGATTATTAAAGCTTCTGCAAGGATCCTGAATTCAGGTGATTGAAGCAGTCCTTTGTATGAAAATAAATATAACATCCATGTTGAAGAGGGAAAAAAATGTATAAAGTTGTCCCTGTATGTGGGGAGTGGAATTACAGCTCCATTCATTCTTAACCTTGGCTCTAGATGGAGGTGAGTGGTCAGCCTCACACCATGGTTGCTTTATCTCCAGGGACAAAGACCCAGTTACACTTTGAATAGGAAGCTGGGTGGGCGTGTAAGCTAGTCTGAACATCTTGGGGATAAAATCTTATGTCCCTGCTGGGTAACAAACACTGGATCGCCCTCACACTGCCTAGTCAGTGTACTGATTACAGTATTGTACAATTGAATTAATCAAACATATGTGATAAACAGTTGTTAGGGGCTCAAAAAAGGAAGTTAATGTATAAAGGAATAAATGCATACCATCAGGAAAAAAGTTCATTGTACGTACCATTCGTTGTGTAATTGTGGATGATGAATTGCAGTAGAAGCAAACTGGAACATCTTCAGTATGCATTGGGGAGGTGGTGAATGTAGGATCTGAAGGTAGGAAATAATTTGGACGACCAAGCACAGATAATACGATGTTAAAATTGATATTAAATAGGTATGGGACAAAATGGATTATACTGGCTCAGGACAGGGACTAATACCAGATTCTTGTTAACACAGTAATGTATCTTGGGCTCATGGGAAATTCTGTGTCCAACTATGCGGAAATCAGCTTTATGAGAAGGACCTTATTGTACGGAGTTGGTTGTTTTGTAAGTTATAGGTGTCTTGATTTATTGTGGTGTGCTTAGTTTATTTTGTGACTTGTATGTGGCTTGATTTATGGTGGTGTGCATGCATCTTTTGATGGTCATACACTTCTCATCTGAAAGAAAAATACTGTATTTTGTAAAAAGTCTTAATCCTTTAGGTCTGTTCAGATCCAGCTTGTCCATAGCATGGGAGGGGTTAATAATGTAAAATATAAACCCATGTTTCTTTGTGCAGCCAATTCCAATTGACCTTGTCAGAAAAACAGACTGTCATGGCTCTTCATGAGACTGAGTACTGTGATGAATTCCTTACTTTCCTGCATCTTCCCACCAAGCCACCTGGTGACTTCTTCACATTAGCTGATGTTTACCAAAATGGAACCGCCATACGTGGTGAATTTGTCAACCTGCTGGTTTCTGTTCGTGATGTGGGTATTGTTATTTGCTTTAAGAGTATTCACAGTAGTTGTAAATGCAGTGATGAACTGCAATTATGGTCAGAGTGAGTTCATGGTTTTCTATATTGATTAGTACATTTCAATTACAGTCAGTGTTTTGATGGTCTGACAGTGCGGTTGTAGCAGACAGGAGGGAACACAGGATGCATAGGGAAGAAACTTTTGACTTTATTAATTGCATAAAATGCTTGTGAGGATTGTGATAGTAGAGACAACACTGCATAATATGAATTGTGTAGCTATGTGTTATGAATTAATGTTGGTTTCTTTTGAAACCATGCTTGTAAGAAAGTTTGTAGTTTGACATTTTTAGTTGTTAAGAAGGGTCATTCATTCTTCAAAGAAAGATAAATAAAATTCCTCTCGTAACAAACCACAACATTCACATTTTACAGAACCGTAATAACTGGAGACTTGACATCGAGAATGTGTGATAACAGTGATTATATCCTGTATGTTGTGAGTCTGGTGGTTACTCCTGTGGTATAGCCAAAGAATCCATTCTGCTGGGATATGATGCTGCATCAGTAGGTAGGTGGGTCATGATGTTTTGATTCAACATCATATAATCATCTTCGAGGCCAGAGTGTCCAGGAAAGATTCTTCTTGGACATTTCAACCTTTGAAGGTAACACCATGTTGAATCAGAATGTTATGATCCATTAACCCTATGACACAGTGTCATTTCCCAGAAGAATGGCTTTATGCTTCATGTTACATAATTATACATTGTTGAATGTAAAAATATGTACAGTGTCCATATTTATCTTTCTCCTCCCCTCATTGCACTGACTCATCCCACTCTTGTACTCTTTTGTTCTGTAGATTGGACCCATACGAAGTATCCATACCAAGGATGGTCGTGACATAGATTGCAGAGATGTTATTGTGTTTGACCAGACTAATACAGGATTACCTGTTTCACTGTGGAACACTGAAACTGTACACCGTGCAGAAAATTGGAGGCCTCGTGAAACTGGTAGTTTTATACTGTCTGGTTTGCATGATGTGCATGTTAAAATTATAAATAGCTGTTTTGTCTTAGCTATAGTGAAGTATCCATCAATACGTTTTGCAGGAGGCCATTGAATTAATGGACAAACAGGGGAGAGGGGTTGTTCTTTAAACTCAAATGTCCATTAGTTTTAAAAGCGTTTTTAAAAACCCACATAAATACCCCCATATCAAAAAGAAAAGTCTTTTTTTTTTTAATAGAAAACAATTCACACAAGACATATAATGTAGCATACTTAAAAATTTTAGATAATGGGAAATGTCACCCCACAACATGCCATAGGAGGAACAGCTCTACTCATTCTTCAGTTTGATGCTAGATGGGGTGGGTGGCCAATGCCATGTCCCAGCCACTCTCTACCTGGGAAAGAGCCCCGGTTCTCCTTGTAAAGGCATTTGATCCCGTGTGTCTCTATAGAAACTATGCTCCCCTGACCCCCACTTAAAAATGTGCAGTATTTAAATTATTACCAAAAACTGTAATAATACTCCCAAACCTCCAAAGGGGCGCTACCCCTTCAGCCCAGACTAGCCAGGCCCAGACCCCAACTGAGTAAAATTCATTTTTAGCACCTTGCTACTTTAGTATATTTAAAATTTCAGTACACAGTTCTGGTATGTGCAAAGAAATCCAGCCTTCAGAATCAGGTATATTGAATCTGAGATATGTTAAATTTGGGTCTGTTAGGTAGAGGAGGTACTGCACTTAATACAAAATTATAGGTGTGATGTCTCTATAGCCACCTAGTGGACCCCTTTGCTTTCATTTGATTCATTGCATAATAGCTAAGGGAAAGTGAGAAAAAAATAGACCTTTTTAGGGCTGGTCTTATTATGGAGGGGAGGAAAGAAATGACTAAGATATCTGGAATGGTCAGGGGCCTCCACGGACAATGAAATGTTTGGTAAGTGGGAGTAGGAAGGACAGAAAAAAGAAAGAAACAAAAGAAGTTTCTGTACACACCATGAAGCCATATATGGGCATGGAGGTATAGCTCCACTCATTCTTAACCATGGCACTAGATGAAGGTGAGTGGTTAGCCTCATGCCCTGCTATACACTTGGGGAAAGAGAGAGTACCCATTGAATAGGAGGTCTGATGGGCCTTGGAGCCAGTCTGGATGCTTGGGAGAAGAAAAGAATCTTTTGTCCCAGCATGGAATAGAACCCTGGATCATCCAGCCCATAGCCATAGTCACTATCCCAGCCCTTTTGTTAGATGGTGCTACAAAGCAAAAAGAGGAACAGGTGTGTTAGGTGAAGAAGTACACCTATTGGTAATATCCTTGCTTCTTAAGAATGTGTATGATGCTTTTAGCTGGACAAAGCTGATAACCTCCTTCCTGATTATATCTTAGTGTCGGTTGATTTCAGTGACTGCACGAGTTACTGCTATTATAGTCAGACTGACTGAAATATTCCATGAGGTAACAGGCAAATATTATAACTGATTAATGGATAATAATTCATTGTTACAGTGGCTCAGATGTCACTTTCTTATTTTCATATTTTAAAATATTATATAATACACCTTTGTCATGAAGACTGGTTTTACATTTGTGTTGGTCCAGAGCATATTACTTTATGGCATAAATTATCAGTGACTTTCAACTAAAAAATATAATTACTCAAATGCCATCATTGTATGGATTGCAGGTTAAATAACCATGCAATTCAGCAGTACATCTCAAGTGTATTCATACATGTCTGCATTTCTTGTACACTATGTCTGGTTACATTTTCCCAGTCTTGTTCCTTGCTGATATACGTCTGGACTGGAATGCATTCCGTCGTGGGATGGTGGCTGCAGAAGGACCTCGTTCTATCGTGACTGAGGATCCTGAAACCCCTGAGGCTACAGCTCTGAGGATGTATGCTCGCACTGCTCCAATCAAAGCCAGTGCTATATTAGCTCAACTTGTGAGCTCAATTCCTGACCGTAAGTTCACTGCGAGGTACCTGAAACAAGGAGGGCAAAATATTACACATAAATCAATGACATATTACTAATATACTGTGCACTTGGTTTCTGGTTTTGCTACAGCAAGCTCTATCACTAATGTCATGACAGTGCAGCAGGTACTGGACCGGGCATTAGCAGGTAATCCTGATACCTCTGGTAGCGATGACTCTCAATTCACTGCACTTCTGTACTGCCTTCTTACCAAATATGATCTAGATGGATGTTCCCAGCTCACCATTACAAAGTGGTAAATGTTTTTCAATTTAACATAAGACTGGCAGGTGTCAAGCAAAAGAGCGTGTCCCTTTGAAGTGTGTTACTTTCCTAACCTTTCTTCAACACCTTGATTTTAAAAATGAGACTCTAAGTTATAACTGTTACCACCGTGTAAGTAAATGACACAACCTAATCATACTGATTTATGGTGTTATAGCCCCTCCATCTGGTAGAGATGAAATACCGTCAGAAAAATTCAGGTTGATTTGTAATCAATCACACAACCAACCAATAAACCAGTCATAACGTACAAATGAATATTTATTTGTTGCTGGTTTATTGAGGGCACTTTCAATGATTGGGTTGACGAGGAATGAATTGGACAGTATTTTGAAAGAAGAGGCTATTATCTAATTTAAGATATTACTTTGGTATTTTCCTGGAGATAGTGAGGAAAACCATAAAAATCTTGGGCTGGGAATGCTCATTTTTTAATCTGATGCCAGATATTTTATTAAACAGTACCTTATGTACATAAAAACACAATGCTTCGGGCCTCCTTCACTTTTAACTTTCATTGTGGTAACAAGTTTTTCGTGCATTTACAGTCATAGACACTGGCTGGACCAGCCTTGAGTGCATTGCTCTAAGTTCCTAGGGATTTGATGTTTGTGTAACCATGCATCATTGATACAATAATATAAACAGCCAACTAGATGCAACAGTAATAATTTTATTAACAGTTTCAATCAGCTCAACATGTTTCAGGTGATAATTTCGCCCATCCTAAAGGAGCACTAGTCTGTGTTTACAGCTTGTGGTATAAAGCACTGACGATGCTGCCTGCTACCAACAGGCAGTATCATCAGTTCTGTAAACACAGTCTAATGCTCCTAAGGATGGGCGAAAGTATTGAACAAAACACGTTGAGCTGATTGAAATGTTAATAAAATTATTATTGTTGCATCTAGTGGGCTGTTTATATTATTCCTAGGGATCTTTCTGTGAAACAGACTCTTCTGGATGTAGCTCTGCCAAAAGAGAGAGAGAGAGAGAGAGAGAGAAGAACTTTTGGTGCAATTTTAGTGGTAATAAAGAATACTGAAACTCCTGAAATTATGTCACCCTATTTGACTGCCAGTTATGACAGAAACTACTGACGTGACTTTGCTGTCCAAAGATGGCACAGTTATTGATGCATGTAATCTTTTCTGTTTCATTTCATTCAGCCGAAACAAAATCTATACAAGTCACAGTGCAAGCCTTGAAGAACTGAAATGTTTCTTACATTCCATAAATGTGTCTGCTATTTTCTAATTGAGATTGATTGCCCCTCAGGATTAAAGTTTCCTGTATAAAAAAGTGCTTTAAGAGGTTCGCGTGGAAGTTATAGTTTCATAATCACAGTTTTATACATGTAATTTACCTGCTCATTGCTTTTCCCTATCTTGGTATTTACGTTGAGCACCCCCGTTTTTTGTTTTCAGCTCTCAGTGCCAGATGTCAGTAGAGGGTATGTGCATTAATTTGGAGTGTCCTATTGGCTGTGGTGCAGAATTACCAAGATATGACATAACCTTTGATCTACGTGTCAAATTGTCAGACCATACTGGTTCTCTAGACAACATTCGTCTCTCTGGAGCTACAGCAGAACATGTGATTGGCTGTACAGTAAGGCGAAGTGTTACTTTGTTTACAGTTTTATATACATAAATAAAATTAAAATAGCATATCAACATTCATTCACAAAGCAATTATGAAGGGATAAAATAAGTTTTCCGTCTTCCCATATTGTAAGTAACAATGTCAGACTGAAAACATACATTAAGTGGGAGCCATGAATTTTATAATATAGTCGAACATAAATTATCATAGAAACAATTTTGTGAACTACAACAGTACTAGTGAATGGACTAATAGGTAACCCTATGGAACTTGGGTAAGGTGTATCAATCAAACATACAACCATTTTGGTTTTGTTTCAATGTTTTCTGTCACTTCCCAGGTTCAAGAATTCATGGCTATGACTCTTGACATGAAGAGCCGTCTTAAGTGGAAACTGTTTCTTGAACGCTGTGCCGCTAGAATCTTGGTGTTACGTTCATCATCAGACCGCCCTCGTCCTCTCATATCCTTACTTTCCTGCAATGTGGCAGATCCTTCAGAGGCAGCTGCCTGCATTCGAGTTTACTGATTTCTATTTTAGTGTTCATTGTGGTTATTCTGTTTTATGTTATTGAGTTACAGACTTTCACTACAGAATTTCGTTTATAAAAAGTGGGAAACACATTTCAAGCTCAGATTGTATTTAACAAATGAATTCAGAATAGATGTTTAAGAGGTGCCAAGAAATAAG
>Ga0123354_10010405_pt1 | contig 14326 bp, 13 predicted proteins | sample TergutLab28metaG_2_FD_97872 | JGI IMG/M metagenome (GOLD analysis project Ga0123354, IMG submission 97872) | Labiotermes labralis P4 segment gut microbial communities from Petit-Saut dam, French Guiana - Lab288 P4 | ecosystem: Host-associated > Arthropoda: Insects > Digestive system > Gut ... | reverse complement strand
GTTACGCAAGGTTGAACTGCAAGCTTACGCAAGGTTGAGCTTCAAAGGTCTATTGGTTGAACCCCGAAGATACGCAAGGCTGGAAAAGGATTGCCGGTCAAGAACAAACGCGTAGCGTTTCCGATAAAATAAAAAAGCGGGAAAAGCAGAGTAGACGGAAAGCCATACTGTATGAATCAAAGACAAAGATTTGTTTGACTTATGGAAAGCATTGGCAACACAAGATATAGATAATTTTTGTAAAATTCACCTAAAAATTAAAAACAAATGAAATGATATTTGTGATTTTTTTATAAATTTGTTCGCTGAAATAATAAATCACTAAACAATTATATAAATAAAAATGAAAAAAATACGAGCGGCTATCATTGGTTATGGCAATATCGGGAAATATGTAGTGGAAGCAATAGAAGCATCGCATGACTTTGAAGTTGCCGGCATAGTCAGGAGGAATCCTGCGGATAAACCGGCAGAAATCGCGTATTTGGAAGTTGTGGACTCCATTCAAAAGTTGAAAGATGTTCAGGTTGCAATTTTATGTACGCCGACGCGAAGCGTAGAAAAATATGCAAAGGAAATTTTGGCATTGGGAATCAACACGGTTGATAGTTTTGATATTCATGGAAATATTGTAGAACTTCGCCGTGAGTTGGATAAAGCTGCTAAAGCTGCAAATGCCGTATCTGTGATTTCAGCCGGATGGGATCCGGGAAGCGATTCGATTGTCCGCGCTTTGATGGAAGCTATTGTTCCTAAAGGAGTAACTTATACTAATTTTGGTCCCGGTATGAGTATGGGACATACGGTTGCCGTAAAAGCTGTGGAAGGAGTGAAAGCCGCACTTTCGATGACTATTCCAACCGGTACGGGCGTTCATCGCCGGATGGTTTACATTGAAGTGAGAGGAGGCTATGACTTTAAAAAAGTAGCAGCCGCAATTAAAGCCGATGACTATTTTGCTCATGATGAAACACACGTGATGCAGGTAGAATGCGTTGATGATTTGATAGATATGGGACATGGCGTGAATTTGATCCGGAAAGGGGTGTCGGGAAAAACCCAGAACCAACGATTAGAATTTAATATGTCGATAAACAATCCGGCTTTGACGGCACAGGTTCTGGTAGCCGTTGCCCGCGCAAGTTTCAAACAGCAACCCGGCGCTTACGCCATGATTGAATTGCCTGTCATTGATATGATTTACGGGGAAAAAGAAGCGTTGATTCGGAAATTAGTTTAAACCGCTTTTTCTGTTTTTAAGAGAATCCGTTTCCCATTTGCAAGTGTTGTTGCAAATATAAATGTATTGCCACCTGCTTTTATTTTTAATTTTTTGCCCAATTCAGCGACCGAAAGCGGAAAATTACGAACTGCGAGAGATGCCTTATCAATCTCGTATAGAAAATTTTTCAGCTCTTTTTTATTAAAAGTAGTATAAGCCTGAGTTTGAAAGATTCGTCCGGGAAAATCAGAAATGAATTTGCCGGAAGTATACAGATGGCTATCCGGATGAAATTTCCGGATGGGATATAAATCCGTCAATCCTTTGTAAAATCCCGCTTTTAAAATCGAAGTGTTGGGTTCGTAAATATATTGCTCTATTTCAGAAGTATAATCGATTTGTTTTATTTTTTCTTGCGATTGTAAAAAAGATATTTCAGGTTGATTGTTTTTATTTTCCAAATTTACACAAGTGATTAAAGCTTCCGATGTGAAATTCTTTTTGAGCAAAAAAAGCAATTCTTTACATTCATTTTCAAGGCTCACTACACGCACTTCAGCGACGTTTTTTAATTGCTTCAAAGCTTGTGAAATATCGAGCATGGGTGAAAGTTTGATCAAAACGCTTCCGGCTTTTTCAAGAAGCGACTCTTGCATTTTTAATAAATCAGGTTCGGCTTCTTCAATAGAAAATACCTTTTCCCCAGAACTCGAACGCCGTCCGGGATCAACAAAAATTGCATCGACGGGCGACGTCTTTTTTAAATATTCGGTCGCATCGGCATTGATGATACGGTTGGAAGTTAATCCTAAAATTTTGAAGTTCAATGCGGCAATTTCGCATAATTCTTTTTGCTTCTCTACATAATAATTTTCTTTAAATTTTCCTGAAATGAAAGCAAAATCCACCCCGAATCCACCGGTTAAATCAATAAATGAATTTCCCGACAACAATCTAGCTTTGTACCTTGCGGTTGATTCCGACGAACACTGTTCCAGCGCAATATGAGGAGGATAAACGATTTCATCTATTTGAAACCACGATGAAATTTTATTTTCGGCGAACTGCCGTCCTTCAATTTGGGTTAAAGCCCATGGAATATCGATACAGGAAGGCTTGAGAAACGCTAATTTTCTAACGTCATCGAACCGGTGATCTTTGATAAATTTTTGGGTAGCTTCATTTTGCATCGTCCATGTTGATTCGTTCGGCTACAACTTTTTTCCCTTTTAAAAAAAGCGAAGCCAGTGTTGCAAATTTCAATTCCGATTCGGTCGTATAAAAGCGGCAGGTTGCATTTTTTGAACAACAAGCTTCTATTTCGGGGTGACGATGCAAATAATCTTCCAGACTTTCAGCTATCAATTTGCCTTGAGCTAATAATTTTACTGATTTCGGCAAAAAGGCGCGAATTTTTTTTTTCAATAAAGGATAATGGGTGCAAGCCAAAACTATTGTATCAATAAGCGGATCTTTTGCCAGAATATTATCGACATGCTGCCGAACAAAATAATCGGCTCCCGGTTTATTGTGTTCGTTGTTCTCAACTAAAGGAACCCACATCGGACATGCCTCGCTTTCGACAATGAGGTCGGGATATATTTTCTTTATTTCAAGCGGATATGAATCGGAAGAAACGGTGCCGGGCGTACCTAAAATTCCCACATGTCGTGAACGCGTTATTTCTCCGATGCTTTCAACGGTAGGACGAATCACGCCTAACACTCTTCGTTGAGGATCGATTTGCGGAAGGTCTTTCTGTTGAATTGTTCGTAAAGCTTTTGCTGAAGCGGTGTTGCAGGCAAGAATAATTAAGGGGCAATTGTGTTTGAACAGCCATTGAACGGCTTGAAGAGTAAACTCATAAACAACTTCAAATGAACGATTTCCATAAGGTGTACGAGCATTGTCGCCTAAATATACATAATCGTATTCCGGCAATCGTTTTCGCATTTTTTCCAATATGGTAAGACCGCCGTAACCGGAATCGAAAATGCCAATAGGAGCGTTCATTTGAGTGACGAGTGACGAGTGACGAGTAAATTTTCTGTTACTTGTCACTCGTCACTTCTTTATTGGATTCCTAATTTTTTCTTTACCAACGGCGTAGCATCCGTAGCATTGGGAGCGATATAAAGAAAAGCTTGTGAATTAGCAATATAAAGGAAATTATTTTCCGCTCCTACATCATTGATTGCTTTTTGCAATTTATTAGTAATAGGAGTTGCCAATGCTTGTTGCAATTCATCTTGCTTTTGAGCGGCATATTGTTCAAAATTAGCGCCTCTCTGTTGTACCTCATTCAGTTCTGCTTCTCTACGAAGCTTAATACTTGCGTTAAGGGAATCTCGTTGAGCGACATAATCGGACAGTTTCTTTTGATACTCGTCCGTTATTATTTTCAGCTCAGCTTGAAATTCATTCTGAGACTTGGTCAACGAATCTTGCATCTGCTTAGTTTCGGGCATAGCATAGATTACATCACTATAATTCACGTAAGCAATTTTTTGAGATTCCTGAGCAAAAGCTATTACAGGAAACATCACAACAGCAAATAATACAATTTTTTTAAGCATAAATCATCAAATTATAAGTTTATATTTAAATAGGGGACAAAGATACATAATTATTTTGAATATCCGAGTTTTGTCAAAACATCACTGCTAATATCAATTTTTGGAGTCGCGTAAATAATGCTCATTGCAGAGGCTCGATCAACCACCAAAGCATATCCTTGCTTTTCTGAAATTTCTTTAACAGCATTGTAAATTTCATCCTGGATTGGTTTAATCAGACTTTCCCGTTTTTTATACAACTCTCCGTCAGTACCAAAATATTTACGTTTTAAATCCTGCGCTTCCTGTTCTTTCGCTACAACTTCCGCTTCCCTTTTGGTTTTCATATCCGCAGAAAGGAAAACCAAATCGGCTTGATAGGTTTTATAAAGATTCTGCGCTTCCTGTTGCACGCTTTCTACTTCGGCTTGCCATTTTTTTGCAATCGTATTTAACTGTTCATTAGCCATTTCGTATGCAGGAATATTTTTCAATATGTAGTCCATGTCTATCAAAGCGTATTTCTGCGCATGCGCTCCCATCACTCCAAGAGTCGATAGAAGAGCTATTACCATCATTTTTTTCATATTATTTCTCAAAAAGTAGTTAATATTCTGTTGTTTATCACATTATCTTCAATTAAAATTCTTGTCCCAGTATGAAGTGGAATTGACCCTTTGAAATGGCGGCGCCCGGAGTCGGGCGATCGAAACCGTATCCCCAATCAATACCCATCAGTCCAATCATCGGCAAGAAAATACGAGCGCCAACTCCGGCTGAACGTTTCAAATCAAATGGACTGAATGTTGCTATATTATTCCATGAATTTCCAGCTTCTAAAAACGTCAATACATAAATAGTGGAAGATTGTTCGAGCATTAACGGATAGCGCAGTTCAACGGAAAGGCGCGAATAAGCATACCCTTCATTACCGTATGGCGTCAGAGAGCCGTTTTCATATCCCCGTAATCCGATGGTTTCTGTGGCATAGATACTTGAATAGCCCGTCATACCGTCGCCTCCTACATAAAATGTTTCAAACGGCGTCCGTTTGTTGGGATTATACGAACCTAAGAATCCATATTCTGCGCGTCCCATTATGACCGGCGTTCTCTTTACGACTTCCGGATTTGCTAAAGGAATAAATACTTTGCCTTTGAATTTCCATTTATGAAACTCGATCCATTCATATTTTCTCGGATCGTCGGCGGCCATGGAAGCGTAATCCCTGTGGTCGAACATTGAATAAGGAGGCGTAAAATAAACAGAAGCGCTGAATTGCGACCCGGAACGAGTATAGATAGGATTATTGGTAGAATTTCGCGACAGCGTGAATCCCACCGAAAGACTGTTGGCATTCCCGTTACTAATCGGGAAATAATTTCCCCAATTGTTCAACATATATCGTTGGTAAGACAGTTCAGCCAAGAAATTAAACAAATAATCCGGCCATGAGAGTCTTTTCCCATATCCTGCCGAAATTCCGAATATTTTCATGGATTTATTTACATCATAGGCATAACCGCCGCCGCCGTAATCTCCATACCCGCCATATCCTCCATATCCGCTGTAATAATAAGGATTATAATAGCTACTGTAATAACGGTCGTCCAATTGGGTGGTAATCATGTAGTAGGCGCTGAGTTGAAAAGAATTGGGACGTTTTCCTCCAAACCACGGGTCAAGAAATGAAATGCTATACGATTGATAATATTTCCCGTTGGTTTGTCCGCTCAGCGTCAAAGTCTGTCCTTCGCCTTGTGGAATTATCCCCTTGTAGTTTTTAAAATGAAGCAGATTATTGAAAGAAAAATTAGAAAATTTCAAACTCATTCTGCCGATCACGCCGGTCTGTCCCCATCCCGCCGAGAATTCAACCTGGTCGTTTGCTTTGGAAGCCAATGCGTAGGTAATATCGACCGTACCGGATTCTTCATCGGGAACAAAGTCGGGTTTCATATTTTCCGGATCAAAATGTCCCAATTGGGAAATTTCCCGCAGAGAATTCATAATATCTTCTCTGCTGAACAATTGTCCTGGTTTGGTGAGCAGTTCCCTGCGAATAATATCTTCATACACGCGGTCGTTTCCGGTAATGGAAATACGTCTAATCGTCGCCTGTATCCCTTCGGTTACACGAATTTCCAAATCAACCGAATCATTTTCAATATTCGTTTCTACCGGCTGCATACCGGAAAATATATAACCGTGGTTGAAGTAAACATTAGCGACAGCATCGTCATCCGAATGTAGTCGTTTCTCTAACTTAGTCTGGTTATATACGTCTTTGGGCTGCATGTTCAATATATAATCCAAAGCGGACGAAGGATATAATGTGTTTCCTACCCAACTGATACTCCGGATGTAGTATTTTTGTCCTTCCGATAAATTGATGTGAATAGCAACATGTTTATCATCTATCGTCGTTACGCTGTCGGAAATAATTTCTGCATCGCGATAGCCTTTTTCATTATATTTTTTAATAATGTTGTCTAAATCGTTTTTGTACTCCTCCTGAACAAATTTTTTAGTACTGAACAGTTTGAGCGCCCATAACTTAGGAGTTTTCAGCAAATTTAATCCTTCATTGGTTTTTTTCATCGCCATTTTCAAATCATAATCCGTCAAGCTTTGATTTCCGGTGAAAGTGATACTTTTGATTTTGGTTTTTTCATTCTTATCTACGATAATATCAAGAATAGCTTTTCCTTCATTGGATAAATCGTCGGATTGGCGAATCGTTAGCGTTGCATTGCTAAATCCTTTTCCGTCATAATAATCCTTGATCCTTTTACGTATACGGTTAATGATATTGGGGGTAACCTGAGAACCTTTTGCTACGCCTATTTTTGCTTCGATATCTTCTCTTTCGCTCTTTTTCACTCCATGATAATTGATTGTAGAAATGGTTGGAGTAGGTTTTAGGTGAATTTCTATCCACACGCTGTCAGTTGTCTGCTTTGTTGCCAATATTTGTACATCTGAAAATAAACCGTGTTTCCAGAATTTTTTTGTGGCGTCAGTCAATTGTTCCCCCGGAACAGCTACTTTTTGTCCGACCGCTAAGCCTGAAATACCGATTAATACATAATCCTCGTATCCGGAATTCTCCAATCCGGTTACTTTTAAACCTGCAATCGTGTATAATTTATTATTATTTAGCGAATAGGATATAACCGGAAGTTCTTCGTCGCTTTCCTTAGCCGGAACGGATATCGTATCTGAAACGGTAACATTACTCGTATTATTATTAGTATTATTCGTTTGAGTAGCGTTATCCTGCGCTTTTCCGGAAATCGCAATAAGCGTCCAGAGGCAAAAGAGAAAAGTTTTTTTATGCATAGATTGTATAGAATACATTCATTTAATTATTTACCTGTATTTGTTCCCCTGTTCTTCCGAATCGTCTTTCTCGTTGCTGATAATCCACAATGGCAGCATATAAGCTTTCTTCCCTGAAATCAGGCCAATACGTATCGGTGAAGTAAAGTTCGGAATATGCCAATTGCCACAACAAAAAGTTGCTGATTCGTTGTTCTCCTCCTGTTCTGATAAGTAAATCCGGATCGGGCGTACCGTAAGTGACTAAATGTTCGGAAACTGTTTTCATATTAATCTGTTCGATACCAAGCAATTCGTTTTTCACTTTGGAAGCGATTTGTTTTAGCGCTTCCGTTATTTCCCATCTCGAAGAATAACTAAGCGCTAACGTCAGATTCAAGCCGGTATTAACGCTTGTTTTACGGATCGTATCCATTAAATTATTATAAACTGTCGATGGTAAACGATCGATATCTCCAATTGCTTTCAAGTGCACATTATTGCTCATTAAATCTTCCGCTTCGTTTTGAATAGCCGTAATCATCAATTCCATCAAAGCGTCGACTTCTTCTTTGGGACGATTCCAGTTTTCGGTCGAAAAAGTATATAACGTCAAATAATTAATACCTAATTGACCGATGGCTTCCGTTATTTTTCTAACGGAAACAACCCCTTCCTTGTGACCCATGAAACGGTTCATTCCATTTTTTTGAGCCCATCGCCCGTTACCATCCATAATAATGGCAATGTGTTTTGGAAGCCGTTCTAAATCAATACTTTCTTTTAATGACATGTTATTCATTTGTACATTTTCTATCATTGGGACCAAAATCCCAAGTGACAGAGAACATCAACGTGTTATACCAATCTTTATTTTTCATTAAACCACTTTGAATCTTATATGGATTGTCCAAATTAAATCCTTCTTTATCAGGGGCGTCGAAGCTATCGCTAAACAATTTATGCACTGCATATTCCAACCCCAGATTAACCCGGTTTCTAATTTTATATTTCACTCCTAAACCCAAGGGAAGATTTACGCTTCCGAACGTCCGGTTTTTACCGGGCGCTACGGTAACGCCTAATCCCGTTAGCAAATAAGGCGCTATTTTACTTGTATTCAAATAATGAAACTTATCGCTATACGGCAAAAAGTTAAACTCAATCTGTCCTCCAAGTTCAAAAAAACTACGGGAGAATGAGGCTTCGCCTTGATTCGGGAATACGTTATCCGTATTTTTTGTATCGCCGGTTACTTTTCCCATCATCAAGTCGGTTTTTAACGCCCAGCGAAAATTGAAATTACGCCTGAAAACAAGACCGCCGGCAGGATTAAATCCTTTAAGCAAAGCGATCTGATTAGCGTCGCCCATATACATCGACATACCCAGCATTCCTCCGATTTCATACTTATACTCTTGCGCAACCGCTGTTGTGCCGGTAAAACAAATAAGTATTATAACCAATACTTTATAAAATGGATATGTTTTCGAAGCAAATCTCATACAATTTTATTTCTCTAATGAAAAACGTTAAAAATGCTTCAAAAGTATATCCTTAGTGTTCAAATTCCATTTTATTCAAAAACCCTCTCCACACATCGGATAAAACATTCGTTTGTTTTCCTCCGATGATGTAAAAATATTTGTTATCTTTATCCGTAACCAGAGACGCATTGTAGCGCAATGGAAACTCTTCCGGCGTTTGACATTTTTCCTCTTTTGTCATCCAGGTAACTCCGCCGTCGATTGAATAATATATATCTTTGTTAAAATCGTTACCCATTTTGCCGTTAATCAACCAAAATTCATTGTTGTAATAAAAAACATTAGCGCCTTCAATCGGTGGAAAAACGTTGAAATCACCGGTTAATTTCGCCCAATAGCGTCCGTCTTCCGTTGACCAAACGGCATTTCGTACAACTCCGTCCAGCGATGTTCCTCCGAAAATGGAAATTCGCGATGTGTACATTAAATCATAATTATAATTTGAAAAATTGTATAAAGGAAAATCGTTGGGGATAGGAGCGGGCGAGATGCTGTCGTAATCCCAATGAATCAAATCTTGGGTGAAAGCGAATGTATAAACGCCTTGAGTTTCTATTACTAAACTCAGTCCTTCGGGGTGTTTGGAATCTGCATTCAGGTAACCCAAGACGCTTTTCACTTTTATTGCATCGGGTTTATTGGCTGCCACCCATAGATCGGCGGCGGGATTGTCACGAATATACAATTCGCCATCGTCGGTATAGGCGAACAGCCGGTCACCTGTAGTTTCAATTCCTTTAATGACAGCGCTTTCAGGAATACCTGAAGCGCCTTTATCCGCCCAGCTTTGTGCGTCGGATGAACTGTGTAGTTGAATTTGGTTATTAATTCTCGAATAGTTAAGAAACCGGTCGTTAAACACAACTGTTTTTGTATCTTCGGTTTGTAAAAAAGAGAGACCGGAAGCCTCCCTGCGATATTGTGCCGAATCAGGATCTATTTGATGGATATTTAGTTGTACGTTATATAGTTTTATTATTTTCCCGTTGATAGCATAAACTCTAAAAGTTAATGGTTTTGAAATGTCGATAGAGTCGCCCGTTGATTTCACCCAAATTGAATCGCCGTCGGTAATATTCAAAACATTGTCGGTGCCGTTTCCGCTTATGTAAGATATGGCTACTTTGTCTTTTATTTCCGTCTGGTAAGCCATAGAATCGTAATTGTAAATTAATCCGACCGGCTCCCGTTGATCGATGGTGAAAACTACATTTGCAAGATCAGGAACAGAATCGCTTGATAAACTAAAACTTAACAATTCCGCATCGGTTACGGAGTATTCATCATCAGAGCCGCCATTCCCTAAACAAGAAGCCAATAGACTTACAAGTATGGAAAAACTAAATAAATACAATCCGTTTTTTAATATTGATTTCATAAAATTAGTTCTCATTTAACCTACAAAAGTAGAAACATTTTTTACTTTTACAGCTATGTTGGGCAATATTTATGATTTTTTAGGAGTTATCGCTATTCTTGTACCGAAAAAGCGTCGAATTTTCACATTTTTGAACACTTTGCAATACGCCTTTAGGCACTGGAGCAACAACTCCTTTCTTCAATGGAAATGAAGCGACCTCTATTTGAATTTCATCCCAAAGATTATCATTTAGAAACGATTGTAGAAGTTTCGCTCCTCCTTCGACCATAAGTGATTGAATGTTATTTTTATACAGCGCTTTGATTTGTTGCAGGAGCGACTGTTTGCTATCCGCTGTTATTCTTTCCGGATTGTTCCCATGCCAATACCGGACATTCAATCCGGGTTTGTCCAAACGTAAAGTTCGAGTGCCAACCATGATTGCCGACTCTTCCGCCCGCGTTTTATGAACAAGCATCTGAGTGAAGTTATTCGAAAATTTAACCGGCGCTTTACCGTCATTTTCTTCCCGCAGCAGATCCATAAATCCATCCGACGATTGCGCCCATTTCAATATAATGTATGGACGATGTTGAAGCGTGTAAGTCAAAAAACGTTTGTTTAATTCTTTACATTCTTCTTCCAAGACGCCGCAAATGACTTCAATTTCTGCTTCACGAAGTATTTTTATTCCCCGTCCCGAAACTTCAGGAAAGGGATCCTCGTGTCCAATGACGACATGGGGAATATGTTTTTCGCGTATCAGATCGACGCAAGGAGGCGTCTTCCCATAATGCGAGCATGGTTCTAAATTCACATAAAGCGTTGAACTGCTTAAAAGTTTTTCATCTTTTACGGAAGCAATAGCCTGCACTTCGGCATGAGGACCACCGTATTTTCCATGAAAGCCTTCGCCAATAATCCGGTCATTGTGAACAATAACAGCGCCAACCATCGGGTTCGGAGCAACGAATCCCTTTCCACAGCTTGCTAATTGCAAGCACCGGCGCATGTAAAGCACACTATTGTCATTCCGGCTCATTATGATTACTTTTGCATCATGAAAACTATTTTTCAATTCATTCGAGAACAATTGCAGGACTTTTATCCCGACTCCGAAATCAAATCGTTCTGTTATTTGATATTGGAATCTGTTTGTAATCTGGATAAGTCATCCGTTTTGCGGCACAAAGATAAACAATTATCTCCAAATGAATGTTCGCAAATTAAAGAGATTGTTGAGGAATTGAAAAAACGTCGCCCAATCCAATATATTTTAGGCGAAACCGAATTCTACGGTTTGAAATTCACCGTTAATGAGCATGTTCTGATTCCCCGTCCGGAAACGGAGGAAATGGTTGAATGGATTATTCGGGAGGAAAAGCCGCAAACAGGTTACAGATTATTGGATATTGGTACCGGAAGCGGATGTATTGCAATTGCCTTAGCCAAACGGTTGCCGGAAGCGGAAGCGTATGCTCTGGATATTTCGGAAAAAGCTTTGGCTGTAGCCCGTCGGAATGCAATCGTTAATCAGGTGAACATACATTTTTTTCAACACGATATATTAAAAGATGAATCTTTCGCTTTTTCATCGCTTGATTTTAATTGCATTGTCAGTAATCCGCCCTATATCACTTCGAAAGAAAAGGAAACAATGGAAAAAAACGTGTTGGATTATGAACCGCATCAAGCGCTTTTTGTTCCGCAGGATAATTCTCTGCTTTTTTACGAACGGATTGCCGATTTCGCCCTCAAACGGTTGACGACGCCCGGCTCGCTTTATTTTGAAACCAATGCCCGTTATGGGCGAACGGCGGCAAAAGCGCTCGAAGATAAACAATTTCGGTCGGTAAAGCTACTGAAAGATATTTCAGGAAATGATCGAATAATAATTGCTAAATTATGAACAAATTAAGTTACGAACAGGCTTTGCGTCGTTTAGCCGCTTATTGCAGCCGATCCGAACGATGCGTGTGCGATCTCCGACGGAAAATGGACGCTTGGGAAATCTCTTACGAAGAGCAAAATAAAATTATCCAACAGCTTCAAAAGGAAAAATTTCTGGATGAAGAACGCTATTGCAAGGCGTTTGTTAATGATAAAACACGGTATAACCATTGGGGAATTTACAAAATCAGGTTTGAGCTTAAGAAAAAACACATTCCGGAATCCTTTATACGGGATGCGCTGGAAAATATTGATTCGGAAGAAAACCTCGAACGTCTCCGGCTATTGATTGAGCAAAAGAAAAAGTCGGTCAAAGGGAAAAGCGAATGGGAAATCCGGCAAAAACTCCTGCGGTTTGCAGCAGGACGCGGTTTTTCGCAAACAGAGATTGAGACGGTCTTGGGGGAATTGAGGATTAGGGATTGACGGTACTCTGTCTTCCCTGCTGCATCTTAAGGCTTGCTGCCGGCGCTGTTCTATGTATCTTCTAAAAATACGCCTGCTACGAAGGCAGTGAAAAAGAGATATATATCTTATAATTTTAACATTATGTCAAAATTTGATGTTTTTATTTTTTTATTTCTAAATTATTGTTGTAATTTTGCGCCGGATCAATGAACATTAAATATTTTTCGCCTATGATATAAAAATTAGCGCAGATTTGCGCATGTTTTAAGACATATTAGGAAAAAGCGTTTGCTTTTGATTTCTTGTATTCTGAAACTTAGACAATTTCAAAACTTTCAAGAACAAAAGGTAAACGCTCATGTTTAGTTATAAGCATGAGCATTACTTTTTATTTGAGAGTTTGGGCAGTCTAAGGCCTCAGAATACGGATAAAAAAGTTTTTGTTCATGCTTTTTTTATGCCCGTAGGGAAGGAGTTAAGAATTAAGAATTAAGAATTAAGAATTAAGAATTGAGAATTGAGAATTGAGAATTGAGAATTGAGAATTACAAACGATAAATTATTAATCTATAAAAATTAAATTTCATGAAACAAAAGAAAAATCGGATTTATTTATTAACCTTATCGGTTATTACAGTGTTTTTCGCTTTGCCGCTGAAGGCGCAGGTAACTATCGGGGACAACGTTGATCCCCATATATTTTCCATATTGGAATTAGTTACAAAGAATAAAGACGGCGGACTTCGGTTGCCTCAATTGACAACAAGAGAGCGCGATGATGTCGCCAAACAGTGGACGGCTTTAGATCCTGAATCGGAAATTGCAAAAGCAGCCCAAGGGCTTGTTATCTATAACACGGATACCAACTGTTTGGAGTTTTGGAATGGCAAAGAATGGATTAGTTTGTGCAGCGACGCGCTGGATGATTGCAGCACGGTTAGCTACCCTGAGGTGAATGCCTCTTACGATTTTGTCGCTGGCGCCACCATTGCCGACTTGATTGCCGCTATCGGCGGTAATGTAAAATTATATGATGAGGAGATTGACGGTGATTTGTATGATAATCCTTCTGCCCTTTTGGTTGCGGGTAGTCCTTACTATGCCGAGCAAAGAGTCGGCAACTGCTCAAGGCGTGTTCCTGTCGCCGTAACGATTTCTACCGATCCGGTTAGCGGTAGCGTCACGATTGACGCTTGCGTGAACACAATGTACGATATTCAGTATCAAATACTTACTGCTTATGGCACTACCGGCGGCGCTGCTACTCAATGGCAATGGTACGCCAAGCGGAGAGGAGAGAACGACAGCGAGTATAAGCCTATACCCGACGCAACAGCAGTATCTTACAAAATTCCTACCAAATTTGTTCAGGATGTTTTCCGTAAGATGAAAAACGAAAGCAGTACGGATTACAACGATAGCGTCGTGTTTAAAGTCGAGGTCTGGAATGCCGGTAATACAACAAGAATATCTAGTACTACCGTATTCGACGTCGAGTTTATTGACACTTACGGCAACGATTATGTTGCACTTAAGGCTCCCCCCAGTATAACAGGTAATACTAACACAGGCGAAGTTATCAAAATTGCCTACCTCAATCTTGGCGTAGAACCTGATGCGGATGGCTATAACGCCTGTGATTTTGGCAGTTTGTACCAATGGGGTCGTATAACCGACGGTCACGAAAAAATCGGATGGACAAAGGCTGCTGTTGGCGGCAATATTGCTTTTGATGCTGAAACACAAAACAATCGGGAAACCAACAACTTAACCGCCGCCGATTATGACAGCAACCCTCCAGCCCTTGCAGGCGATGGCGCCCTTCCATTTTATCAAGTAACTAATGCGGATTACAAAGATAAATTTCTTTTCGGCAATTCTAATTGGAATACTGATCGTACAGATTATCAATTTTTTTGGGCGACAAGCAGTTACGCCAAGACATCCAACGACCCCTGCCCAT
>Ga0123354_10010403_pt1 | contig 14327 bp, 16 predicted proteins | sample TergutLab28metaG_2_FD_97872 | JGI IMG/M metagenome (GOLD analysis project Ga0123354, IMG submission 97872) | Labiotermes labralis P4 segment gut microbial communities from Petit-Saut dam, French Guiana - Lab288 P4 | ecosystem: Host-associated > Arthropoda: Insects > Digestive system > Gut ... | reverse complement strand
TATGTTTGTATTTATTTTTTTCTTTCTGTATATCTTTATATTCCGAAATTTATGCTTGTTGGTCTATCGGTCGAAAAGTTTAATAATGAAATTCTGTTTCCGGCTTATCCGGATGTGTTTCAACTTAAATTAGGTTTTGGATTAGCAGTATTACCTGATGGAACTCTTTATGTGAATATATGAAATCATCTTTTCTATTCCTCTGTTAGTTTTCAATTCAATATCCGCTTCCACAAAAGCATCCTCTATTTCCATCATTCTATCATTCATTTCAATGACCATTTTTTTCATCATTTCATAGGTATTGAATAGATCATTTTTTTTGTGGTAAATCTCTTCAACCGTCATTCCACCCCAATCAATCTTATTCTTTGGCATTTTTAGAAGGTATAAATAATTTCTTTTTCTTCCGTTCCGCTATCTTCGTTATCAGTTTTTTGTGTTGATGCTATCATTTTCTGCAATGATTTAACATCAATAGCGGTAACAGATTTACCCTTTTTTAGGTTATTTAAAGCATCTATTTCGTTTCCACCGGTTTTCAACACTTCTGTAACTATTTTCTGAACATCAATTTTTAGTTTCATAACATTTGTTTTATCAACTAAAAGGTTATGAACCGCCTTTGCATATTCAGATTTATCATCCATAGTCATATCAACCAAAGAGGTGTTTTCGGATAGTTTTGTAATCTCATCCTGAATTTGATTTATAAGAAAATCTAACTCATGATAAATTTCATTCAAACCTGTTTGAAGATTTGTTTTGTCGTTGAGAACTATTTTATATTTATTTAAAACTCCTGGCATAACTTGTCTTTATTGATAAATAGGGTGGTTTCAAAAAAATTATTGTGTCATTGGTTGTTGATATACCCAATTAATAAAATCATTTGCTTTTCCATCACCAACACATTTTTCATATGCGTTTACCCATTTTTTCAACCAAGCAAAAACATCAATTTCGTTATTAGGGGTTATATTAACTTTTTTCGCTTCTTCTTCTGTTAAGAAAAATAAATCTGGTAAAGATGACGATGATTTTATAATATCTTCAAAAATATGTTTTTCATTAACTTTTTGATTATATGTTTCAATATCATGTTCCAACTCTTCCGTTGAATCATATCTTAATTTTAAATTATATTTACCATTAGATGTTTTTAGAATTTTATATACAATGTAATTAGCGTTATTAAGAATATCATTTGACATTTCGGATACATTGAATACATATTTAATTATATTGTCTTTTGTTATGTATTCAAATATTACTTCCTTTGCATTGTAATCTAAATCCAATTCACCCCCAGGTATCGGCATATAATTCTTAAACTCTACTATTTGTTTACATCTGTATATGTGTACAGGACTCTCTATACCAGTTGATTTAACAGTATAATTATATAATGTTATTGTTCCATCATCGTTACCCATAATAGTTGATGGGTTTTTAGTATCTGCTACTATTATCAATTTTTCTATCATTTCTATATTTTTTTGTTAATTTTTTATTTTCATTTTTAAAAGGTTTAAAACCCCCACCCACTTTACAGTGGGTGTGTTGTTGATTTTCACAGGATCGACATAACATCCTATTAGGATTAATAATGTATCGGATTCGACCACAACCATTACAAATCTGGTAATTATTCATAATCAGAAAGTTAAAAAAATTATTATAATAAAGATAAACCTTCTCCCAAATCGTGTTGGTCGTGTTTATCAAACATGTAATAACTCCATTTTTCAGTTTCTTCATCGAAAACATAAGAATAGTCATTGAATTGAGTGAGAATTTCCCCCATACTAACAACTTCACCCAATACACATGAAGTTTCTAATGTAGATAAACAATCGTTATTTTTAAAAATAACCGATGCTCTTTCTATATCATTTACACTTCTCAGATTTTCAAAAATCTCTCTACCTAATACAGATAGATAACCATCAGAATGTATATACCACAAATTGTCGTAAACATCCTCTGCTCTTTTAATTGTTATTGTTGCTCTCGTTGCCATATATTTTGATTTAAAATTTCATGTTGACATACCCTGTTTGTAAATATAAAAGTACAATTTTTTTCTATTTATATAAAAATATATTTTATAATGAATCAACAACACACCTGCTGAAAGCAGGTGGTTTGAAGGAGGGCGACTAAAAGTCGCCGAGTTCGGGCCGGTTGAATAGAGGGTTAAAATCAAAAAAATGGTTAAACAGAAGTTACATATAGAGTTAAAGAACGCACCTGCGGATACTTCACAAGTCCGCTGCTCTGCAAGCACGTCATTAAACAGTCCTGAGTGTAGGGACAGTGTGACGAGCAAAGTACTGGTATGTAACAACCTCAAAGTGAATCAAGCCCAACAAACAGGGCGGAGATTAACTCCATTTGTGTTTGTACTTAACAACAATGGGAAACCATTGATACCATGTTCTTTTGCTAAAAGTAAAAGAATTGTAAAACAAGGGTTAGCAAAACTAGTAAATCTTAACCCATTCACAATTAGACTTATTTCAGATTGTGATAACAAAACACAACCAGTTACTCTCGGCATCGACAGCGGATACAAAGAGATAGGTTTTTCCGCTGTAACAGAGAAAAATGAACTTGTTTCAGGTGTGGTTCTTTTGGATAACAAAACCACGAAACGCCTGTCAGACAAACGTATGTATCGCAGGTTACGCCGTAACAGATTGTGGTATCGCGAACCGCGTTGGCAAAACAGGGCGAATCAGAGAACAGAAGGTCGTCTTGCCCCATCAGTTCAGCGACGGTTAGACACCCATTTTCGGATTGTCGAAAAGTTTAAGAAACTTTTACCCATCACGAAAGTGATTGTTGAAACAGCGTCTTTTGATATTCAGAAGATACGGAATCCTGAAATATCTGGCGAACAGTATCAGCAAGGAAACATGTTGGGTTACTACAACACAAAAGCGTATCTTTTAGCGCGTGAACAAGGAAAGTGTCAGTTGTGCAAGAAGTCTGTTTTGGGAACAAGAACCGAACTTCATCACATCATCCGCAGGAGTGAAGGTGGAACGGATAAACCGGATAATTTGGCGTTGTTACACACCGAATGTCACGAGAGGTTACACAAGGAAAACCTGAAACTTAAATCGAACAAGCAGTACAAGGCGGAGACCGCCATGTCTGCAATGCGTAACAGGTTGGGTGATTTGGGGGATGTAACTTTTGGTTACATAACCCAGACCAGACGCATTGATTTGGGATTGGAAAAATCCCACCATAACGATGCGTTTTGCATTGCTGGTGGGTTTGAGCAACAGAGGGTGCAACCCATTGTGGTACAGAACAAGCACAGGAACAATCGCAGTTTAAGAATACTTCGCGGAAAATATGGTTATACGGTAAGAACACAACATCATAATATACAACCACTTGATATGTGTTGGTTTAATAAGAAACTGTATTATTCTAGAGGTAGTCAAAACAAAGGTACACATGTTAAGTTACATAAAGTAGTATCAGTCAATAAGTTAGACAAATTTTATAATACAAATAGTTTAGTTTTTAAAAATGAATAATAATATTAATAATGATGATTCCCACCTGAAAGGTGGGGGTTTTAAACCAAATTTAAATGGAAATAAAAAAACACATAGTACTGATTTGTATTATAAGGTTGGTGTTCTTGGTTACAATAGTAAAAATCCATTAATTCGATTTGTATCGCTCATATTTTATGCTACAAACCATGAACAAGATGCTATGGTAAATGGAATGTATCAATCATTGATAGAAGTAGATAATAATATTTTGTTTGAAAAATCAAAAGATACGCAAGCAGGTATATTGTTGCAAACATTGAGAATAGCATATAAAAGACTTTCCGATAAATCAATTAAATCGGACCCAAGATATAATAACATGATTCAATGGTTATCTCAATTTGATATTGAATTTGATTTGAATCAAATATTAAAACTATGTGATTTTCGTATAAAACGCTTGGAATCAAAAATAGGAAAAGTGATAACCAAAGTAAAGAAGGATAGAGGGATGATATTTTCAGAAAATTCTTTTCATCTCGATCAGAAAAAATTATTAAAATTTTATTAAAACAAAAAAAATAAGAAGATGAAAGTTGAAAAACCAAGTGCAAAAGTTCTAACAGAACAGATATTTTTACCACACATAAAGACGTGGGATGTCACTAATGGACCAGACCCTCGTGACGTTGGTAACGATATTTTGTTAAATAACATATTCAAGGAAATCGAAATAGTTGGTAGAATGTGTTGTTACGACCCCTATGGTGGTGCTGATAAATTTGTTAATATGTTGATTAACAAAAATGATTTTTCTATGTTAGAACATGGTGCAGTTTATCTTGATATAACACAGGAAGATGATTGTGATGTGGATAAGTATTGGGGCAATCCTTACACCATTGTCGACTACCATGACGATGTATCTCCACACGTATATTCTATTTCAACAAACTATCGTGTGATAATTGAAAACAAATGGACAGAGGATTTACAATATCTTTGTGTACCAGGACAATATCATGAACCAAGAATATCAGTCTACTTTGTTTGTGATATGATTACAGCAATGAATTTCATGAAACACCGAGCGTTTTCATTTGCACATGAAAAATCAAATACGAATAATATTTCATATGTTATTTCGGGATTAGATATTCAAGAAGAAGATTGTGATTGTAAAGACCTTCATAAAAGGCATCAAAGTTATGTTGGAAAGATTGTACCATATACGGAAGAAATGGCAAAACTTGAATTTTTACATTCTCTTTCTCAAAGTAGAATTCATTATACCAATCTTGTTAGTACACAGGGTTGGTCATACGAACAATCTAAAAGAGTGTTACCGCTTTCAACAAAAACAGGGTTGGTAATGACCGGTTTCCAAAATGATTGGATGGGAGGATTTGTAAATCTTGATAAACCCCTAAAATCCGGTTTTTTTCCAATAGAGTTACATAATATTGAAAATATTCCTTTAATGGAAGTGTTGTTTCCATTAATAGAAGAAATTAAAAAAATTAAAAAGAATGAAAACAGTTAGAGTAACAGTCAGACTTGGAAGAACGACTGAAGAAGATTGGTTTGAAGTAGAAGACGATGCCACAAAAGAAGAAATAGAAGAAACAGCACAAGAATATCTTCATGGTCTTATTGATTGGTGGTGGGAAGAAACGGAATTTATTCGTAATGAATAAAAAGTGTAAATTTGGAAACGAATTTAGTATACATTATATAATATGTCAAATCTTAAAATTTTAAAGTTATGTGGAAGTTATTAGCAATATTAGTAACAATCGGAATCGTAGTGTATTATATTACACTGATATTACACCTAATAGGTGTGATAAGAATCGGGCATAAGCTCGGTGTTAGTGCAAAATGGTTTTTACCATTTGTCTTGTGGTTTGGAAAGAGTTAAAGTCCTTTATATTTTAGTTTGTTAAACCTTAAAAATTGTATTAAAATGTTAGAAATTACAAAAAAGCAAGTGTATGTAGTATTAGCGTTGCTAATAGGAGTTTTCTTTATTTTTGCATTCGCCAAGATGGGTGAAGATGTGAATAATGAGAAAATAGTAGTTAACCAATACCCTTTCACAGGGAAAATGGCGTATTGGGTGTCACCGGGGTTTCAATGGCAGTTGTTTGGTAGAATTACCGAATATGACAAAACACGCCAGTTATGGTTCTCCGATGAAGAAGGTGAGGGTGGTGAAAAACCCATAGACCTTGATATCCCTATCGTATTCAATGACGGTAGTAAGGGTCGCATATCAGGTAGTTTGCGAGTTAAGTTACCGCTGGAAACGCAGTATCTGCAAAGGATACATACGGATTATGCGGGAATGAACCGACTAATGAATGATCTAATTAGACCAACAACGGTCAAGGCGGTATTTGCATCAGGTCCTTTGATGTCAGCGTTTGAATCTTACGCAGCAAAGAAGAATGACCTTATTCTGTATATAACCGACCAGTTAAACAACGGTGTGTATCGTACCCGAACAACCGAACAGCGTGTATTTGACGAATTAACTCAACAAGAAAAAGTTGTTAGGGTTGCTGATGTTATCAGAGACGAAAATGCACCCGGTGGTTTGGCACGACAAGAAGTATCACCGTTTAGTTATTACGGACTTGAAATTAGTCAACTTGCTATTTCAAATATCCGTTATGACGAAACTGTAATTAACCAAATTGCTGCTCAACAGCAAGCAAATATGCAAATTCAAACAGCCCTGGCGCAGTCAATGGAAGCTCGTCAAAACGCTATTAAGGCGGAAGAACAAGGTAAAGCGACTGCTGCCACAAGAAGGTGGGAACAGGAAGCAATCAAAGCGGTAGAAGTAACAAAAGCGGAACAAGCAAGAGACGTTGCTAGATTAGAAGCAGATCAAGCTAAATTCGTTGCTGATAAGATTATCCAAGAAAAACGTGCAGAAGCGGAAGCAAACCGTCTATTAGTACAGGCTGGTTTAACCCCGCAACAACGGATGGAAATGGAGATCAGAATAGCAGACGTTGTTTCAAAAAATATTGCTGGGATTCAAGTTCCTATTGTTCCGGGTGTAATGTATTTGGGCGGTGGTGGAAGTGGTAGTAATGTAAATACCGCTATGGATGCCGTAGGTTTGAAAATGTTGATGGACATTGCCAAAGAAGCATCTCAAAAGAAGTAAGGTCAATTCAAAATATAAAACACCTTCGATGAGAGGGGAAGAGGACGTGGAGGGAAGAGGTTACGAACCCGTTGAAGCGTCAATTTCCAAAAAAACACCCAAGGGGTATTTTTGCGGAAAATCATAAGTAAATTAATAAGTGTATTTGAAAAGAGACCTCTGAATGTCTGAAAGGATGTGTTATTAAAAGGACTTCATATTTTTTCGACTATGTTTAAGTAAAATACACTTTTATTAAAATACCATTCAAAAAAATTTGGATGGTATTTTTTTATGATTTTTTATATTATTTATATGTTTATAAATCAATTATTTGAAAAGATAATTGATTTTTTGTTTAAAAATTAAGACCTATTTATATTAAAAAAAACGACATTATGACAAAAAAACACATAGTTTTGGTAGTTATATTAGTATTGTTCAATCTATTACCTGCGATATCACAATCTAATAGTGAATTAGATGTTCTATTAGATTATAGTAGTTTAAGTAATAATCAAATTGAACAAAACGAATATAGTGCCATTAAATATACTGACCGGGTTGGTTCTACTGTTGGTTATATTATCAGTAAGGATAGGGGTATTTCTATTTTCCCTCTTATTAATAAGTCTAATGAAAATATATCGAGACCAACGGATACAGAGGATGAGATGCGTGTAATTGCGTCTGGTGATTCGGCACGTAAATTAATTGTAGAACGCAGATATTCTGAGGCGATGGATGTTCTTCAACGCGGATTAACTCTTGCATACGTTATAAATTTTGAAAGGGGTATTTCTGATTTGTATAGAACAACCGGTACGATTCACTATTTGAAAGGTGAATACAATGAGGCGATAGAAATGTTTAATGCTTCAATAAATATATGTATGAAACTTGGTGAGATGGAATGTCTTGCTCGTAATTATTACAATTTATCACTTGTTTATCGTTATCAGGGTCGTTTATATGAATCTTTTGAAGCGATAAGAAGAGCAATTTTGATATGGGAAGAAATTGGTAATACTGAAAATATTATTGCGGGATATAAAATTTCATTGATAATACTAACGTACATAAGTGACACACAACACGCTATTGAAAGTGCTGAAAAAGCGGTTGAACATTCAAAAATGATTGGTGATAGACACAACGAAGCAGATATATATGATTTAATCGGTAGTGTTTATAAGGGTCTTGGTGAGATTGATAGTGTTTATAAATATTATAACAAGTCTGCTGAAATATACAAAACTCTTGGTGAAAATTTACAATATGCAAGGGTAATGCACAATCTTGCGATATCAGGATATTATAAAAATAACAGTGATGTAGTTAAAATATTAAATGAATTGATAAGGGTATATGAAGAAAATAATCCTAAATCATCTGCACTATCAACAATTTATATTAATCTTGGGTTGAGAAGTAACTACGATAGAGATAAATTAAGATATTATAAAAATGCTATTGAATATGCTCGCGCATCAAATTCTGTTATACACTTGATTGATGCGTATTACTATCTTGGAAATTATTACTTTTCAAAAAGTGAATTGAATGATGCTGATAGAATTTTTACTACCGCTTTGGATTTGATAACAGGTAGGGGATTAAAACAGAAGAAATCTGAAATTCTACATATATTATCAGATATTAATTTTGAAAAATCTAAATACTCTGTTGCCATAAAATATCTTAGACAAGCATACGCCATTAATGATTCAATAAAAACAGAAACAGAGAAGTTTAATATTCAACAAGTAACGGCACAATATACTTTTGAACAAAGTCTATTTGAAGCGAGAGCGCAAATAGCAGCACAAAAGCAAGAACTATTATATCGAAAATATATTATCTATATAGTTGTCATTGCAGTTGTAATAGTATTGTTCCTTCTATTCATGATTAGAAACACAAACAAGAAATTACTTAATTTGAATGATGAACTTATCAAGTTGAAGGATAGTTTGGAAGACAGGGTTACTGAACAAACAAATCATTTGATAAAAGCAAGAATGAAAGCTGAGGAAGCAAATCAATTGAAATCTTCATTCCTCACTAACATGTCGCATGAGATACGTACACCTATGAACGGTATTCTTGGTTTCCTTGACTTCATTGATTCAAACCATATTGATCCGGAAACGCGTAAGGAATATTCAAGGATTGTCAGGAGCAGCACACAACAACTTTTACAATTGATTAATGATATTGTAGACGTTGCTAAAATAGAATCCAATAGTCTTTCAATAAATCATACAGAATTTGATATTAATATCATTTTACAGGAAATGGAACTATCATTTAATAGTTTTATCAAAACCAAGGATAAGAGATTAGAAGTCGTGTTTGATACTTCCAATTCAATCTATCCATGTATCATTGATTCAGATGTTACAAGGGTACGTCAAATTCTGAATAATGTTATCGGAAATGCAGTGAAATTTACTGAAAGCGGATATGTTAAATTTGGATATGAAATAGAATCTGATATGTTAGTGTTCACCGTTGAAGACACTGGTATTGGTATCCCTGAAGATAAATTGAAGATTATCTTTGATAGGTTTAATCAAATCAATGCACAGGATAGAATTAGATATGGTGGAACAGGAATGGGACTTTATATCACAAAACAAATTGTTGAAATGTTGGGTGGTTCTATTACTGTTCAATCTGAACTTGGATACGGAACTCATTTAGTGTTCAGAATACCAATTAGAAAAATGTAGAAAAAATATTTTTAATTTTTTTAGTAATAAGGTAATTTATGAAAAATTTTTTACTATTTATTATTGGAATTAAATAATAACGTAATAAAAAAAATAAGTAAGATGGAAGAAAGGAAACAGATACTTTACAAAGGGTCAACCGGTTTATGGGAACTGGTTGAAGGACCGCTACCCGCAGGTGTGCAATTAGATACGGCAACTGGTGAGTTGTATGGAGAACCTACCGAATATGGAGAATTTCCATGCGTGTTCAAACTGACTAACCGTTGTGGTACAACCACGAAAGAGGTTTTAGTAGTTGCTTGTAGCAGCCCAGTAATTCTGAGCGACGAAATTGTATTCGACGTTGATATCGAAGACGACGAAGAGGATGATGATGAAAATCCCTAATCCGTAATTTCTAACTAAACGGAAAAACTAACACACTTGTTTTTACAGGTGTGTTTTTTTGTTTTTTAACTATTATTGAAAAAAACCACTATTTATTTATAAAATATTATTAAATTAATAAGAGTATGGCTATGGTAAATTTAGCAGAGTTAGGAAAACTGATTAATGAAGCAGCAGAAAGTGATTCAACAAACGGAAAACTTTTTACTAATATTAGATCAGAAAATGAAAATGATAGTAAAGATGCTAAGAAGGATGGTGAAGAACGTATAAAAGATTCTACTCCTGAAGGTAATTCTACTGAAATCAAAGGTTACAGGGGAGAAAACCAACCCTATGGAAGAAACGCATTGAACTTAAATTATGATTCTATTGACAAGAAATATCAAGATAGGGTAAAAGCACTTGTTCAAGGTAAATCTTCACCAGACCAACCGGATATTGATGATGAAACATCTGGTGGTATTTCTATAAAAGGAAACAAAGGTTTCTGGGATAAAATGCAAAATGATAATAAAGGATATGCAAATATTATGGGAACTACACAAATAAACACTAGGATTACACAGCAAACCAAAACCCCTAAATTCTCAACAGACGAAAGTAAAGTGAAAAAAGGTGATGTCTTTGTAGAATCAAAGAATAATATTAAACTTACAGTTGTAGGATTAAATGAGGATAAAACTCGAATTAATTTTGTAGACGAAAGTGGTAAAAAATACTCTTTGGCGGTACCAACATTCAAAAAGGTGGTGAATGAAAATAAAATGGTTAGGGGGAATTCACAGTTACTTAATGAAGTTGTTCCTCTTATACCTATCGCGGTTAATGCCGCTGGTATAGGTGCATCGGCATTAATGAATAGGAATAAAAATAAAGGCGAAGCGGAAGGTGAAGTCAATGAAGAAGTTAATGAAGTCATTGGTGCGGTAGTTGGCGCAGCTGGTAGGGCGGCAGCAGGTAAAGCGGCGGCTGGTACTGCTGCAAGAACTGCTGGTAAGACAGCCGCTGGTAGTGCTGCGAAAACCGCAGGTACACAAAGTTGTAAAGATATAGCAAAACAAGTCGCCGTAGACGCTGGAACAAAGGCTGCTATGACCGATTCAACAGCAGCAGGTCAAAAGGTTGGTGACGCTGTTGGTGATAAAGTTAATGATACTCTTGGTATCGGAGATGAAAAGAAAAATGAAAACAAAATAAAACGTTTAAAATTTAACAAAACAGTTTTCCTTAATGAAAATCATGTTAAAAGTTTAATTCCAGAACAATATAAAACACCCGGTAATAAGTTTGTTATGGTTGACAAAGCAGGTAACGAATATTTAATGGAGTGCGATAACTACAATCAATCTTTTATACTTGAATATAAAAACCCAGAAAAACTAAAAAATAGTTTTGATAATATGAAAAGGTTATGGGAGTATTCACCTAAAAAAGCGGTTGGTGGTGCTTCATTAAACGAAGCGGCTGCTCAAGACAAAATTCAAAAAACAATCAGAAACTACCGCAAGAAAAAATAATCCCGATGGATGTGTAATTGAAAAGAGAGGAAAAAATCCTCTCTTTTTTTATGTGTTATATGGTTTAATAACTAATTCTTCAATGATTTTCCAATCTAATACCTCACGATCATTTTCATTATCATGTATGTCGATGATTTCTACTTCTTGAACAATTATTTCTGAATACCTGTTTTCGTATAATAATTTACACTTTTCAGGATACAATCTAAAACTTTCAATGGAGTTTTTAATTCTACGTTCTAATGTTTTTAATGAAGTTCCCGCCCAACTAAGATTCTCATTAACATCTATAATATCATCATCTGACTCTAATGTAGAATGTACTACGGCATCAATAAGTGTATCTTCTATTAAACTCTCTGCGCTATTTACTTCACGATATTGTAACACCGGTGAGAAAACAATACCTGGATGAGATTCTGTCCAACCGGGTTGTTGCCAAAAACAGCAACCAACTACAAACCTATCTCCTAACTTAATGGGAAATTCTTTAGGATATTTAAATGTTAACTTTTCTAACATGTTATTTTTTGATTAACCCACTTGAAAAAGTGTATTTGAGTTTTGGGTGAGGATTGTAATTGATAAGTTCAATATCTTCAAACCTTAATGAATCAAAAAAATCTGTTAGTTCTTCTGATACCCAAGTATTTTGAATGTATGGACGTAGTTTTATATTAAGTTGTGGTAATTCTCTTGGTGTTCTACTTAACTGTTCTTCACATGTTTCAAACTGATTTTCGTAGATATGTGCGCTGTTACCTATCCATATAAGTTCACCAGGATAGTATGGTAATATTAAGCATAATATGTGGATTAATAAAGCGTAACTTGCAATATTAACCGGTACACCGATAGGAATATCACATGATCTTTGCATCATAACCAAATCCAAATATTTTCCTTCTCTTACATTTGTTTGCCATATCATATGACAAGAAGGTAATGCGCTTAAACCACGAGATACTACCGAAGGATTCCATGCCGATACTATTTGATAACGAGAATTTGGTTCTTTCAATATCCTATTGACTAAATTACATATTTGGTCAGTATCACCATTGAAGTTTCGCCACAGTTTTCCGTATAATTCACCAGCATCCGTATGTGAAGATTCTGTTTCAGTGTTTTTTATTACTTCCAACCAAAGATCATAATCGGGAAATTTGTCATATCCTTTCTTATTGAATTTATACACATCTTCACTCCAAAAGTTGCACTTATTACGAATAAGTTCTCTAACATCTGTACTCCCTTTCAAAAACCATTTCAGTTCTTCAAATGTTCCTCTAATGGGCATTTCTCTCGTTGTAAGCAACGGAAATCCTTTCTGTAAATCGTGTCTAATCATTTGAACAAATATCTCTTTTGTTCCCGGTAAATTCTCCCTTGCTGCGCTTTTGTAATCACCCATATCGAGGATACGTCGCATCATATCCAAATATTGTTGTTCCATTATATTTTATTTAAAATTTTTATATTATCATAAACATACATAAAAAAAACCACAGAGGAAAATCTGTGGTTCTAATTTTTGTATTAAACGCTATCATTGACAATAAACAATGTCGCCAAGTGTAATAATTTGTCCGTTGTTGTGTGCTCCTGTTCCTGTGGAACCGCTTGGACCGTTAGGGTCGCCATAACCCCATGCTCCGTTTCCGCTATAAACAACCATTAAATTTGTTCCATTTTTAAGTGCTTCGCTATCCATTGGGAATGTAAATTTAACGCCACCAGGAATATATTCACGATATTGATAGTTATAATTGTTCATAACACCGTTGTTCATATTTCCATTACCTCTTAACAGGTTAATATCTTCAAAGTGTTTCAGACTTGGTCCGAACATAACACCTGCGTATTTCAAATCAACGGTTTTTACGTTTGGATTTGCAACTCCGTCAGCATCAACATATACGAAACCATCTGGTAATTGCGCAATACTGAAAATATACACAACCAAATTATCACCTTCTGCTTGAACAAATACATCACCTACCTTTCTTGTATATGGATTACCGTGGTCGTTACCGTTGTCTTTTAAGAACGTATAGAATTTTGTACCGTCAGGACAAATATTATCATCACTTTCTTTACCCAACAGATATAATACTCTCAACCCACCTAAACCGTCAGCAACAAATGCGATGTTTCCACGAGATTCAACATAGTTAACGCTGTTTTCGTTTTCAAGAATACTATTAACACCTTTCACCATCAACCTTGTTTGACCTGTTTCATCTTTTACTATGTCGTACCATATCATTCCTGATTGTCCGCTGGCAATTAACAGTAAATCTGATTGAACTAATTCACCACTTGCTGCTCTCTTCTTATCAGAGTTAATCGAAATACTATTCATAACCTCATTTTCAGGACAGTCACCTGGTCTTTCCAATTGAAGTAATACTCTTCCATTGGATTTATCCAACATGGTCATACCCGCTTCGTTTTCGGTAACAAATACAAGATCTTTCCAAACAAGTAATTCGCTCTTTGCGTCTTTTTGTAATGCCCTCTCTGAATCAAAGAATATTACTGTTCCACCACTTCCGTCTAAATTATATCTTGTAACCTTACTTGAATTTGCTTGGAAAACATAGATGCCTGATTCATCAACGTCAACGCTTCTTGCATGTTCTAATCTCAATATTTGACCGACTTGTTTAAAGTTGTCCGATTCATTAAATATATATAAACCGCCTTGAGTACTTTTTGTACCGTCACCAACAGTAACATATACTTTATCACCGAACTTTTTAACAGAGGTTGCTTGATACGATGTGAGTTGTTTCATAAACACAGGATCTTTCAACATGAATTTTCCTGTGCCCGGATCCAAATCCATAACCATAACAAATGATAGGTTTGCGTCTCCTTTGTATCCTGTGCGTGTGTCTTCATTGGCACCAACCATATACAATCTATTCATTACAGGGTCGTAATCCACAGCATTGATTTGTGCTCTGGGCATTCTAAGAACACTTGTTGCGTC
>Ga0123354_10010402_pt1 | contig 14327 bp, 11 predicted proteins | sample TergutLab28metaG_2_FD_97872 | JGI IMG/M metagenome (GOLD analysis project Ga0123354, IMG submission 97872) | Labiotermes labralis P4 segment gut microbial communities from Petit-Saut dam, French Guiana - Lab288 P4 | ecosystem: Host-associated > Arthropoda: Insects > Digestive system > Gut ... | reverse complement strand
GAGGAGTGGGTGGGGGGGGGGGGGGGTGGGTGTGGTGGGGTGTGGGTGGGGGGGGGGGGGGGGGGGGTGTCTTAGGTCTCGTTCACACGTTCCGCTTTTCGACCGGACGGGAGAGTACACAACTTGGAACATCTCCGGTTCTAACCGGCCGTCGAACGACGAAGTACGCTGTGAGCAAGCAGTCGTGCATGCACAGTGATCTGCAATGGATCGTAATTCAATAATTGGTCGGTTCTTGTACCGTCGTCGTAAACGTAGGCGTGACAGGTTGCTTTGGGTTATAATTTTAAAAAAGGGAAGAATTCCGTGCCTTTTACACACTATTTGATGAACTACGAGATGACGCAAACATGTTTTTAAATTATTTTCGAATGATAGTTTCATCTTTCGACAATGTGCACCGCCGATTGGAGGGCAGTCTTCAGTGTCGTAACACTAAAATGAGGAACTACATTCAACCTGGCTGTTGCAATCAGGTAAGTAATGTTCGGGTGTGCTTTGAAAGAAAACTTTGATGATTAAATAGGAAAGTATTTTCTTGGGAGAAAATTATTCATGTCGTCTCTATTTTGTTCAACTTAGTAACCTCAGACCCCTCTATATTATCCACCAATGAACTGTGGGATGTTTGCCTTCCACTGATAAGTTTCGATACGAATCTAAGCTGATCACTGTACACATATTTTCTGGCTTTTGAAGACCCCGCACCGAACTTCGTTGCCTGTTTGTGTTTGTCACCAACTTTACGTAGTAGTCTCGAACGTTTTCCTACCTTTTTATTACTTGTCCAAAAAACGCAAAATTGTATAACTAAAATTAGCAGTTAGGAACTGGAGTGTAATTATTATTATTATTATTATTATTAACTGCAACTGGGTTGTTACCCGGTGGCAGTGGTTATTTTACATATATACAAAACATGGAATTGGTTACTACTGAATTTAAGTCGGGAGGGCTACATGAGAAGCATGTAGTGGCAACTTGGAATGTTGGGAACCATCTGAGCATTTGCTTTTAGACACAGGGAAACCAAGGAAAACCTGTGTCGAGGTGGCCGGTAGCAGGACGTTCCGGATAGTATGTTCTAATAATAGTAAAAGTGACGAAGAGAGTTATTATTTACAGGATTCCTTTTTACAAATATCTAGCGAGTGAATGCAGTTTTCATTACCTACATTTCTCTTGGCGGATTTGAATCTCAACAAGAAGAAATATAGTCAGAGCAGCATGTCTCAATGCAACCAGAACGTATTTCCAGGTCTATAAAAGAGCAGTAGGAATTGACTGCTTTGGAGTTTGAAAGGAGAGCTAATTCCCCGCATTGTTTAGGGGCCGTCGATGGGAAACATATTCGAGTAATCAAACGGGACACAGTGGCTCGACGTTCTATAATAACAAAGTCCCCCCCCCCCCCGCCTGGTATTAATGGCCGTGGCGGGCACTAACTACCGCTTTGTGTAAGTTGACATTGGTAGTTACGGAAAAGACTGTGATTCTATAGTTTTTAAACGATCTACGCCATGAACATCAATTCAGACAAACATGCTGGAATTACCCAGTGACAGACCTCTTTCAGGAACAGAAGGTCCAAATGTACCATACTTCTTTGTAGGAGATGAGGGATTTGCGCTAAACGGAAATAGACTTCGACCTTTTGGTGGATCTAACCTGAGTGTTAAAAATAAAGTGTAAAACTATCGTTTGTGCACAGCACGACGGTATGTGGCATGTACTTTCGGTATTTTGTGCAATAAATAGAGAATCTTCCAGCGACCGCTTAATGTCAGTCCTGACTTTGCAGTCGTCATTGTCAAGGCCAGTGTTGTTCTGCACAATTTTGTTCTTGAGAGAGATGGTTATAAGTTTGAAGGCACTCTGACAGGGACTGGTCTTGAAAATGTACCTGAAGGACAATCATTACGTGGGGGGGGGGGTTAAGAGCGAACAATATAAGGAATAAAGTAGCTGATTATTTTCTAACAGATGCTGGAGCTGCTGCGTGGCAGATGTAAAAAATATGAACAGCAGAGTACATAAAGTTAAAAAAAAAAAAGTTTGTTTGAATTTCGATCAGCTGTGTTCAATAAGTTATGGCAATGCTCAACAAAAGCTGCTTCTGGGAGGTGGGAACTTCTCCTAGAGCTTCGAAGTCTTCTTGAAGACAAATACAAACTTCTCTCCGTGCCTTTTTCGTTTCGTTTCTGTCTTTATAAATATCATCCGTCTCGTCCCACAACACGGGCTTGGTTTCCACCAGAGATATTATTAACAAATCAATGTCGAACTCAAAATCGCCCATCTTCACCACAGGAGGACTACTGCTTCAGTACTCTACTGACACTGCAGTGGAAAGTTATCGCTGGGATAGAGCCGGATAAAAACCGGAGTGTATGAACGTGTCTATAAGCAACACATGCACCACTGCTGACTCATCGACCGGCCGGCGACCAGGCAAAGTAGTGGATAGATCCGCGTGCCACTCGGCAGCCGGCCGGTAAATTCCCGGCAGGCCAAACGACCGGGTTGTGTGAACACGCCTATGCTTTCTTGTGTTCCTCTACTTTGTCCGGCTGAAATCGGAACCTGCCGGCCGGTCGACAACCGGAACGTGTGAACGAGGCCTTAGTTATCCGGCATGCAATGCGCATGCGCCGTATTATCTCATCTGTGGCCAGAGTGATTTCAGGCTTCCGCAGTATCGGTCTCATCTTCATGGGTCAAGAATCTCATGAGTTGGTTCCGAAACGTCTGTAAGGAATTGATTGCTATTATACGCTACGTAACGTACCAAAAGTGCGCTGATCTCATCTGTGGTCTGTATGGCTCTACCATATTTTTCCACATTGTGCCATAAACGGCACGTATTTCGGAAGAAGATGTATTGCAATTAAAATGCGTGTTTTGATTTTCCCTACAGCTTTGAAATATTTCTCATCCTAAGAATAACTAAGCGAGATAACGATCATAAATGTATATCGCTCTACATGTAATGCACCCGTTACTCTTTTCACGTTGTAATATATCTTAAGTTTTACCGACAGATTTTCGAAAAATACTCAAATATCAAATTCCATGAGAATTCGTCCATTGGGAGCCGAGTTGTTCCATGCGGAACCCCCAACCCCCACCCCCCACACACACACACACACGCAAGAATATTGACGTATAACGCAACCCTGAGGCGTGTTCGTGCCACCATTGTTGTAGAGGAAAATCAATATCTATTACATATTCTAAGTGTGCATATGTAGCCTTTGGTTTCCAGCCATCTGTGGGCCGTCCGGCTCTGCAATATTTTTCCACGTTATTTAATAAAAGGCACGAATTTAGGGGGGAAAAAAGGTACTGAGCAAAGAACGTGTGTTCTGATTTCTTATAAAACTCTTTCTGAAACATTTCTCATTCTAAGAAGAAACGAGCGAGATAGACCAAACATGTATGTCGGTCTTCACGTGGAAGTGCCCCTCATTCTTGACAGGTGTTAATGAAACCTGAATTTTCTCGACAGATTTTTGAAAAATATTCAAATAGAAAATTTCAAGAAAATACGTCAAGTGGGGAGGGGGACCGCGGTAGCACAGTGGTTAAGGTGCTGTGCTACAAATCGGAAGGTCGCTGGTTCGATCCCAGCTGGTGTCAGTGGATTTTTCATTGACATAAAAAAACTTCTGATCGCACTATGGCGCTGGGGTCGACTCAGCCTCTAGCAGAAATGAGTACCAGGAGTATTTCCTGGGGGTAAAGGCGGCCGGTGCGTAAGGCTGACAGCCTACCACCATCCTGTGCCGTTGTTACGAAATCTGGGAACCTTGACTTCCTGGAACCCTCTGGGACTGTCCAGGCCTGTAATGGGACTGCTTTACCTTTTACAAGTGGGAGCCGAGCTGTTGCATGCGGGCGGAAGGACGGACAGATCAGACGAAGCTAATATTCGCTTTCCGCAATTTTGCGAACGCGCGTAACAAACGGAACAGCTTGGTCGGTACAATGGATGGCCTAAGAACCCGTGGATAAACCTGGATGTCACAGAACTGGGATATTTAAGGGAACACACCACTTAGATGATCTAAGCACAGAGTAAAGGATATTTTTAAAAATCGAACTTGCAAAATACGTGTATGGTGATAAAGAGGTGGAATGGATTCATCTACCCCCAGTGGAGGGCTACTGTAAACACTGTAACGAAAACTGCAATTATACAAGTACAAATGGTGGAAAAATTTCTATACCATTTGTTAAACTAGTGGCTCTTCAAGCACTACCCCGCACCGAGAAATAAATAATTAGGCACATCCTTGGTCAGTTGGTTAAGAAACTAGGTTTTAAGAATAGACGACGTTGAAAATGGATGAACATCCTTCCGACTAACTGAATAATGTTCGCGGTATATAACGACAAATTCTATTACCAGAGATGTGGTTTGTTTATTAAATCTGACGCACACAAGTGTACCTCGAACCCCAAAATGAATTACGCCTGCTTTTTCGAATGACCGAATCCCAAAAGCACCAACATCATAACAGAGTCCCTTCATGGTACAGGTTTTTAAACAGTCGCACACAATCGCAGTGCGCATGCAGCGAACACTGACTCCATTTCACTATGTTTGATACAACCAGCCGCTCCAGCTCCGATAATTCTGCCAATTCCTGGAACCTGCCTTACTGACAATTCCGAGTCTCAAAACAGGAATTTCTGTTCATTCAAACGTGAACATTCATTACAACAATTCCAGCATAAACAAATCCCACCACATAAAACCCGTCTTAAACTGAACCCGGGCATTACGGAAACCAGTCTTTAGCGGAAAATTTATACAGTCCGGAGAGTCTTGAGTCCCGAGGATCCATAGTTAAAATACACGTATGAAAAAGAACCTAACCGCAAAAAGAAAAAAATTCGGTCCCCTGCGGTTCCGACGTAGGCAGGTTTACCGCAATAACAAGGAATGTCGAAGCAACACGTCGTGATGATATATCGGGTAAAGAAAATAAAGCTCCATGCTCTAAAGGGAGGTAAATGGTCATATTCACGTTCCAGCCGTATATCTCCAGGGAAATGATAACAGTACACATTAGAAATGAGACATGGTGGGTCTCAAACACATTAGAAATGAGACATGGTGGGTCTCAAACACATTAGAAATGAGACATGGTGGGTCTCAAACAATTAGAAATGAGACATGGTGGGTCTCAAACGCATTAGAAATGAGACATGGTGGGTCTCAAACACATTAGAAATGAGACATGGTGGGTCTCAAACACATTAGAAATGAGACATGATGGGTCTCAAACACATTAGAAATGAGACATGGTGTGTCTCAAACACATTAGAAATGAGACATGGTGGGTCTCAAACACATTAGAAATGAGACATGGTGAGTCTCAAACACATTAGAAATGAGACATGGTGGGTCTCAAAGTCGGTGTGGGAGTGGCCCCTAAAAATTCCGCGCATTTGTGGAAGTTGCAGTCCTGTCGTCCAGTCGGACCGAGCTATGGTGCCTCAAAAATGATTAACACATAGGGAAATGGTGTCATTACTGCCACCGGGTAACAACCCAATTGCAGTAAATAAATAAATATAAATATAATATAACGTCTTCCTAGCGACATCAGTCCATAAGAACTCGCGTCCAAACATGTTATTTCTTACTTGCATGTTGCAGCTATCCTGCACTTCCGTCATTCTAACAACAATGAAGAAATATACGACTTCAATATCTTGATTACACAAATTTCATTCCCTCGTCACTTCGTCTCTCAAGTTGCAGATACCCCCTCAGTATCGTCGTCTTACTTCTAACGAAATAGGCCCTATTTATTTATACTGACACTAAAAGATGCGTAAGCCATCATTCCCTAGCATGCTTGGTTCGAGCCCGTGCATGATAATTAAGAGGAATGCGCAAATGTAGACATGTGTCGCATATGTTGGTTCACATTCCAAACCAAAAAGTCAAGCCAAGCCACGCACAGAAGTTGAAGCAAAAAGACTCGCCAGCACAGCGAGACGTCCGGTTCCAGACTTCCTAAGGCTCGGCACGGATACTTTAAAGCTGGTGACTAAAACGTCACGCTTGAGGCAAATCTAAAAATTGTCCTCATAACGTTCACTAACATAACTTAAAACGGCAGGCACCGATTGCAACCAGCCTGAAGAAAAGGGAAGTCATAGGGAAAGCTTGCACCCAACAAACCACAAAGTCTATTATAACCAAGAGTTAGACAGGATTACAAATGGGAGAGGTCCAAACAACCTCATCACACACATTTTATAAACGGGTTTCAAAAATCTCGGGAAACCAATCAGAATTAAGACACGTTTGCGTGAAATCCATTATCTTTTTCACGGAATGTGCAAACACACTCTTCGAAATTAACCTTTAGACTCCTAACGTCAACTATAGTTGACGTACCGCACCGCTAACCTCCAAAGCTGCATTTTATATATTTATTCAACAAATATAGGCACCGAATATTTTAAACATGGTGTATACTCTCCGCTTTTTTTTTTCCTCTTCAAAATGCAGTTCGTTTCATAATTCTAACTTGTTTGGTTCTGTATTATTCACATTTTATATACAGGGTGTGCAAAAATTTAAAAAAATAATTCCGGCGCCAAAAAGTTAACGTTTACAAGCCGCGGAAAAGTTTGCGATATAAAAACAATCCTGCGTAAATCAGTCAATCAAACGTGCCGACAGACGCGCTGCACCGCAAACAGTTACACGACTTGTGTATAACGTAAAACTGAGGCGAGTACGTGTAACCACAGATCAAACGCAACTATGCGTTGCCTTTATACTGCTGTTGAACTCAACGTAAACGTCATCAATATAAACTGTTAGGCGTTACCATGGAAATGATGGATGATTTCACTTTCCGCTGTCGTCGGGCTACAAAATATTTCGTACGGCTGTCAATAACCTGTATAACCATGAAAAGTGTGTGCCTGTCACCACAGCATGGCACGCCCTCAGATTCCGGATGGAGGAACGGCCTCCAGTAGGGACAGTACCTGTGACTGTGTTGAATAAGCAGTGGCGTACAGCCGAAAATGGGTGGTCCTCCAGTTTGGGGGTTGTGTGAGATGCTAAACACTCCTTATCGTTAAAAAGTATCGAGTTACAAATCGCTCAAAAAGAAAGCCTCGGACCTGTACTAATACTTTGGTACGACCTAAGTATTGGAAAAGGGACTTGGAATGTTAGGAGCGTGTATAGGGCAGACCACTTACAGCAGCAGCCAGGGAATTAGCAAGATATAAATTAGATTTAGTGGATGTACAGGGGGTGAGATGGGACACGGGGCACGGCAAGAGCAGGGGATTATATTTCTCACAGAAAGGAAACGAAAATGATAATTTCCAACGCGATTTTTTTTACACACAGAATTGAACCAGCAGTTAAGTGAGTAGAGTTTTCTAGTGACAGTGTGTCGTATATAGTTCTGTGAGGTCGCTGGTGTAATATCACTGTTCTGAATGTACATGCAACGAGTGAGGAGAAAAGTGATGATTCTAAAAGATAGTTTTTAAGAGGAAACAGGGCAGGTTTCTTTTATCATTTTCCTAAGTACCATTTGAAAATCCTATTACGAGATTTGAACGCAAAATTGGTGCGATAATACTCGTATATTTTCGAACCGACAACTGGGAATGAAGGGCTACATCAAGATAGTAATGATAACGGTGTTAGAATGGCAGCCTTCGCCACATAAAAAAATGGATGTAAGAGCACGATGTTCCCGCACTGAAACATTCGTTAAGTACACCAGGACCCCTCCTGATAGGAAGACTCACAACCAGATTGATCACACATTTATAGACAGGAAATGGCATTCGTGTCAAGGGAGCTGACTGTCATACTGATCTATACCTGGTGCTTGCAAAACTTAGGGAAAGATTGGCTGTAAGTAAATAAACAGCACAGACGTTTGATGTGGAACGATTTAATCTCAGGGCGCTAAGTGAGCTGGAGTTAGGAAACACTGTCAGATAGAGATCTTAAACAGGTTCGAAGCTTTGGAGAACTTAAGTGCTAGCGATGACATAAATAGGGCTTGGGAGAATATTCAAGAGAATATCAAAACCTCAGCTAAAGAGAGTCTAGGTCTCCACGAACTGAAGCAGCATAAACCATGGTTTGATGATGAATATATACGTTTTTTAGATCAAATGGAGAAGGCTAAAAAGTAGTGGGTGCAGGATCCGAGCCAGAGCAATGTAGAAAAACTAAACAATGTTAAGACGTGAAGAAGCAGACACTTCGGGAACAAAAAGAAAGAGTATCTGAAGGCTAAAATTGATGATTTCGAATTAACACCAAGATCAAAAATATCAGAGATTTGTATAGGGTCATCAATGATTTTAAAAAGGGTTACCAGGCTACAATTAATATAGCAAAGGATGAGAAGGTGGACTTGGTTAGACACTCCCACAGAATTCGGCTAGGTGGAGGAAACATTTCTCAGCTGTTGAAAGTACATGGGGTTATCGATGTTAGGCAGACAGAAATACACACAACAGAACCATTTGTGCTTGAGCCAAGTGCTTTGATTTCGAGTTGGCTATTCAAAAGCTAAAATGCCTCAAATCACCAGGTACTGATCAAGTCCCATCAGAAATGGTTAAGGCAGGGGGTTAAACGTTTCGCCTTGAGATCCATAAAATGGTTAATTCTATTTGGAATAAGGAGGAATTGTCTGAGGACTGGAAGGAATCGATCACTGCACCTATGCATAACAAAGGGTGATAAAACATGGTAGTAATTATACGGGCATATCACTTTTGTCGACTAAGTACAGCAATACAATTCTGCTGTCAAGTTTAAATCCATATGCAGCGGAAACTATTGGGGGATCATCAATGTGGATATCGACGCAAAACAACAGGTTAACTTCTGATCAAATATTCCGCATTCGTCAAATACTTGAGAAAAAATTGGAATACAATCAAGCAGTGCAGCGGCTATTTATAGACTTTAAGAAAGCTTATGATTCCGTTAGGGGGGAGGTCTTGAATTATATTCTAATTGAGTCAGGTATCCCCATGAAACTGGTAAGGCTAATAATGTTACTGAAAGAAACATACAGCACAGTCCAAGTAGGCAAGCATTTCTCTGACATGTTTCCTGTTCGGAATGGTTTGAAACAAGGAGATGTCCTAAACCCAATGCTTTTTAATTTTGATTTAGGGTACGCGATTAGGAGGGTTCAGGTAAAACAGGATGGCTTGAAATTCTGTGGCACACATTAGGTTCTGGTTTATGCTGATGAAGTTAATATACTGGTTGAAAGAGTGCATGCTATAAAAAAAGCACAAGATTTGTTAGACGATAGTAGGAAGATTGGTCTAGAAGTGAATGTTGATAAAACTAAGTACCTGGTCACGTCTCGAGATCAGAATGCACGACGACGTCACAGTATAGACACTGATAACAGTTCCTTTGAAAGCTCTGACGAGTTCGAATATTTGGGAACAACCTTAACGAATCGAAAATCCATTCAGGAAGAAATTAAGAGCAGACTGAAGTCAGGGAATGCTTGCTATCATTCGGTGCAGTATCTTTTGTCTTCCAGTTTGCTATGTAAAAATTTAAATATTAAAATATACAGAACTATAATTTTGCCTGTTGTGTATGGGTGTGAAACGTGGTCTCTAACAATCACGGAGGAACGTAGGTTGAGGGTGTTTGAAAATAGGGTGCTGGGGAGAATATTTGGGACTAAGAGGGACGAAGTAAAAAAGTAGTGGAGAAAAAACTACGTAATGAGCAGTTTAATGATCTGTATTCTTCGCGCAATATTGTGATTGAGAAGAACGAGATTGGCGGGGCATGTAGCACGTTTGGGGGAGAGACGAGGCGTATACAGGGTTTTTGGTGGGAAAATATGAGGGAAAGAGACCATGTGGAAGACCTAGGCATAGATGGGAGGATACTATTAAGATGGATTTTCAGGAAGTGGGATGTGGGGGTATGAGTTGCATCAAGCTGGCTCAGGATAGGGACAGGTGGCGGGCACTTGTGAATGCGGTAATGAACCTTCGGGTTCCATAAAATGAGGGGTATTTCTTGACTAGCTGAGAACCGGTTAGCTTCTCAAGAAGGACTCTGCTCCATAGAGTAATAGGTAATAAGTCAATAATATACACTTACTCAGGTCTGAATATAAAGTGCCCCATATTTTTGTCCGATTTCAACCGAAGTTTCTCAACTAAATTTCACGGGAAGTCGCAAATATCAAATCTCAGGAAAATCCGTTCAGTGGGAGCCGAGTAGATACCTGACGAGAGTCGGAAAGACGGGCGGACGAGCGAACGAACGGACGGAGGTATGACGAAGCTAAAAGGCACTTTTGCGACACGGCAAACGCGCATAATATTAGTAAATTATGAAACTTCGTTGTTACAAATACTGGGTGAATCATATAAAGGAATACTGAAAGAATGGACATTGTACCACAAGCAGCGAACATAGTTTCAGATGGTATCTGCTAAAGAAAAAGAATAGCTGATATTTTTATAATCAAAACACGTGTTGAAAAATATCTCAGCAAAAGAGGTAGATTACACTGGCGTTTTATAGACTGAAAGACATATGACGCCATTAACATAAAATCTTCGTTGTTTAAAATCAGGAAAGTAGTATTAAGTGAGAATATGATTACTTGTACAAAGAAAAATTTATAATGATACAAAATGTTATTAAGTACGAGGGGTGTGCTGGAAAGTCCTTAGCCTCACCTACTTCCCGATGACGTAGGACGGAATCGAGTGTCGTTGGAAAGAGGGATCTTTTCATGTGCCGAATTGCAAGTCTTTTCTTCTTACAGAGGCTGAAAGGAAGCATGTCAGGCGACCCGCGCGATTTAAACAACATGGAGACGCGAGCTGTCATCAAGTTTTTTATTTCCGCAAGGCAAGGTGCCGAAGGAAATCCACGCCATTCTGAGAGAAACATTAGGGAAATATTAACCATCGTATTGCACCGTCAAAAACTGGATGGCCCAGTTTAAACGTGGTGATTTTCCCAACTGTGATGGGCCTCGTCCTGGACGACCCAAAACAGTGACCACCCCAGAGATTATTGATCAAATTCACAAGCTAATCTTGGAACACCGCCGGATATCGGCTAAATCAATAGCTGAGTAACTGGGCATCTCACGTGAGCGGGTTGCGTCCATCATTCATGAAGATTTGGACATGCGGAAGCTTTCAGCGAAGTGGGTCGCGAAATGCCAGAACGCGGATCAAAAACGTCAACGGTGCCGGTCGTCTGAGCAACTTTTGGAATTTTTTCGACGTGATCCACATGATTTCCTGTCGCGATTGGTGACCATGGACTAAACCTGATTATATCACTATGACCCGGAGACAACGTCACAATCAATGGAACGGCGGCATAGCGGCTCACTCCGCCCCAAAAATACCGAGTGCAAAAATCCGCTGGAAAAGTTCTCGCCTCGAATTTTTGGGATAAAGACGGCATCCTCCTCATTGATTATCTTCAAATGGCCAAATTATCAACGCGGAGTATTACTCGTCTCTGCTGGTGTAATTGAAGGACATTTTGAAGGAAAAACGCCGCCCGCGGGAAGGTCACCAAGGGGGTCTTGTTCTTGCACGACAATGCCTCGGCTCACCGGGCACTTGCAACCCATAAGAAACTGACCTACCTCTGCTTCCAGCGTCTTGATCACCCACCCTATTCTCCGGATCTAGCCCCGTCGGACTACCACCTGTTCCCTGGACTGAAAAAACAATTCAGAGGTCGCCATTTTTCGTCCGACGTGGAGGTCATTGCTGCCGCGGTGACCTGGTTGGACGGACAACCTTCTGATTTTTTTTTGAGTGGCTTGCAAAAGTTACAGCAACGGTGTATTGAGCTTCGTGGGGAGTATGCTGAATAAATCCCGAGTTTGGTCGCTGTAGCTTGTTTCCTTCCTGGTCGGGCTAAGTACTTATCAGCGCCCCTTCGTATGGAGACACCCAAATATGTAGCTGTACAATTCAAACAAAACAGGTCCGTCAAGGTTGCAGCTAAAGTCCATATGTAGTCAGTATCTTTACATACGAATATATTACAGAATATCTTGAAACAGAAGGAACATTCTCTGGTGATAAATGGATTAAGCTTTTGACGCCGGAATTATTTTTTTTTTATTTTAGCACACCCTGTGTGTAAAATGTGAATAATACAGGCACCAAATACTCGTACGTTAGAATTATGAAAGAAACTGCATTTTGAAGAGAAAAAAAACGGAGAGTATGCATCATGTTTAAAATATTCAGTACCTATATTTGTTGAATAAATATATAAAACGCAACTTTAGAAGTTAGCGGTGCGGTACGACCACTATAGTTGACATTAGGCGTCAAAAGGTTAAGAATACCGGGACTATTATTTGCAGACGAAGCGGGCTATGGCATATTCTACCAGTTACGGGCTGCAAAAGAAACCTGAACTAGTAGATAAATACTGCAATAAGACAGGCAATGTACGTATAAGCGTAACAACAAGGCGCGTTCGCGAAACTACATTTGCCGCGGAAAAGCAATAAGTGTTAGGCCTACAAATATTAAGTGTGTGCCGGTAGCCTTAGTTACACAGCATGCACCGCGCATGCGCCGTATTATATTGCCATCTGTGGCCTGTGCGGCTTCTTAACCATATATTTCCACATTAGCATATAAACGTCACATTTGAAAGAAAAAATTACGAAAAATAAACCGTTATTCCATTCTCTCCACAATTTTTGTCTGGAATATTTCTCATTCTAAGAACAAAAATAATGACACACATGTACTTAGGTTTTCGTGCAAATTACCAGTTATTATTGTCAGATTTTAATGGAAGTTGAACATTCTCGATGGATTTTCGAAAAATATTCAAATATAAACTCCCATGAAATGAGTCCAGAGGAAGACAAGGGGTTTCAACAGGACGGACGGACAGACAGACAGACAGACATGGCGACGCTAACAATCGCAAGTCGCTATTTTGCGAACGGGCCTAAAAACCGGAATTTGAAATATGCTTTGAACACATCTAAAATAACTGTACTTCGGAAAGGAGAATAACTGAGGACAAACGTGAAATGGAGAATGAACGGGCACAACACTGTGGCAGTATATACTTGTAGACTTAGTTCTCTAGAAGTGACGTTCGAAGCACAAGATGTTGGAATAAACAGGTACTATCGGCCAAACCTAAAGTGGGCTACATCAAGCTGTTTTACCTGCAGACAAATGTACGTCACTAACCCCCAATAAGAATATATAGATCTTGTAGTACGTATACGAAATGTTATGTGAATCAAAGATCATGTATGGAATTGAATTGTGGGGATTGAGTGAGGCACAGTGGAAAGAATTAGATGGATTCAAAACAGGCAAGTATCTGCAAAAATTTACTGGGTACACCTAACTGTGTAGCCTATGGATTTGCTTGGCAGCAAGAGAAACAAATGCATAGGATAGGTTGTAGACTACTGGAATCAGATTATATGTTTGGATGTAAAACATTCGGTAAAACAATACTACAACTGGCAGAAGAGTAATGCAAACGTGAGATGTTAAACTACGGAGTTGAACGAGAAACTATTTGGTATTGAATTAGCATTTGTATGGAAGAAGCAACAAGAGTGTAAGTCGAAAGAGATAACAAATATGGTGAAAGAGAGATGTAATAATATTGAAAGACAAAACATTTTACTAGAAATGTCACAGAATATCTCATTAACACTTCTGGAGAAACAAACTTCTGCTGGGGTAAAATATCATGTACAGAATGTTGTTCGAGGAAAGAAATAAGTGGAACAGCGTAGCTGCTAACATGGCTGTAGAAGCTGAAAGGAATTAGCAGAACATAGAGGAAGATGCGCTTTATGTTTAGGTGAACAGAACGTCAAATACATATTACTGGCGTGTTTAGGAACTAGATATTAGAAAATAAAATTTTTTAATGAACTCTTGTTAAATGGGAATAAACATCCTAAAGGAAACTATTAAGATGCACTAACAACAAATGGGTAAGAAATTTAGGCGGATATTTTGACAAAGGCAAGTACAAACGCTTTAATAGCACGGAAATAAATAAATATATAACATGTTTCAAACGGTGACTGGCTACCACCATGACTACCCACCGTTAATCGGTACGTAGCCTCTAGTATGTTAAGAAACGAACTCATTATTTCTACTTTTATACAGGGTGTTTCACGACTTTAGGGCATAACTGCAGGAGGTGATTTCCTAGGCCTTTGTGATCAAAAAAGTTCATATAAACATGTGTCCGATTTTGGACGGTTACGGAGTTATGACCG
>Ga0123354_10010401_pt1 | contig 14327 bp, 11 predicted proteins | sample TergutLab28metaG_2_FD_97872 | JGI IMG/M metagenome (GOLD analysis project Ga0123354, IMG submission 97872) | Labiotermes labralis P4 segment gut microbial communities from Petit-Saut dam, French Guiana - Lab288 P4 | ecosystem: Host-associated > Arthropoda: Insects > Digestive system > Gut ... | reverse complement strand
GTAGCGGGGCACAAGTTTTTGTATACCCTCCTCACAGAATGCGGCCGCCTGCGATGTTAGCCACTACTGACAATGTCATAGAGTAGAGTCCTTGAAATCTGAGAAAAGTGCAGTGACAGATCAGAAATTGTGAAACGTTTGTCGTCACGCACTCTTTCGTTGACCTTACGCACCAAATCATCATTCACCAAAGATGGACACCCACTTCGCACCTCATCGTGCACGTTCTCTCGTCCAAACCCATTTCCTAACCATACCATCACTCATCGCATTGTCACCATACACTTGACAGATCTTGTGATGAATCTCACTTGGTAGCACATTCCTAGCGTTCAAAAAATGAATTACGGACCGTATTTCACAGTCGGCGGCCCCTTCAATTGTCTTAAACATGTTTAACGCACAAGAACAAACATAAACATAATACGAATTTCACGAAATGGCGTCTGTGGCTTCTCAATTGACAGAGGAAGTCACTGCACATGCGCAAAGTGACAGTCTCGAGGATGCGCGAGAGATATGCGCAGACGGTACTTACCTTCCGAATAACCTACGTACATTACAATGAACTACAACGTGTGAATCCCGACATACGGAAAATTGAAATCGCGTCAGGAAGTGACGTAGAATGTTTTGTGAACACCAGCAGCAGCAGCAGCAACACATACGGTGTTGTATTGTCACTCGTTTCACTTAGGCAAAACCGTAGGAGGCATAATCGCCTTGAGTCAGCAGTTAAAGCATATTTTCTGCGATATCGTATTACTTGCGATAAGAAAAATAAGGCCGATGGTTTTTCCTCACCTATTACGTTTCGAATGACACTAGCGCCAAGCGGTGATGTCGTTGAACAACATCAAGGGGTTTGTCTTTGTAATGGAGACTGGTGTGGGGTAGGAACTGAATACATAGGTCTAAGTGTAAAATTTATATGAATTTCATGTTTTTAAGTGTTACTGATGTCCATCGAAGTATGAGTTACGCCTCCCTCAACAACAATCCCAAAGAATACACACCACGAAGGACCGAACACTTAACAGCGGCGACACATACCAGCTTACGGGCAATTCGTCTGGTTCAGGTAGAGGTCATGATCCAGTGGGGAGTTGTTGCGCAGTACACAGTATACGGAAGCTTTCGTTCCCACCAAGGCGGAGAACTTAACCAACCAGGCAAAGACTAACTTGCGGAGCGAGACTTACAGTTACTGTTTTACGGAATTTTTGTTACTGTTGTTAATATTATTTCTGCTGTTATGTGTGAGGCAATAATACTGAAATGGATCTTAAGTAAACAGGATAAGAAATTACGGGCTGGATTTATCTGACTTAGAATAGGGACACGCAGTGGGCTTTTACCAAGACGGCAGGGATATATCTGGTTCTGTAAAGGCACGTAATTTCTTGAACAACCGAACGATAGCAAGCTTCTCAAGACGGGCTGTGATTCGAACAGTTAGTTACTTACTGCATGGAGCAGAGTCCTTCCTGATAAGCTAACTGGTTTTCAGCTAGTCAAGAAATTCCCCGCATTTTATGGAACTCGAAGGTTCATTACCGCATTCACAAGTGCCCGCCACCTGTCACTCTCCGGAGCCAGCTCGATCTAGTCCATATCTCCACATCCCACTTCCCGAAGATTCATCTTAATATTATCCTCCCATCTACGCCTGGGTCTCCCCAAGTGGCCTCTTTTCCTTCAGGTTTCCCCACCAAAATCCCGTACACACCTCTCCTCTCCCCCATACGCGCCACATGCCCCGCTCAACTCATTTTTTTAAATTTTATCACCCGCACAATATTGGCTGAGGAGTACAGATCATTAAGCTCCTCATTATGTAGTTTTCTCCACTCACCTGTCACCTCGTCCCTCTTAGGCCCAAATATTCTCCTCAGCACCCTATTCTCAAACACCCTCAGCCTACGTTTCTCCCTCAATTTGAGCGACCAACTTTCATATCCGTACAAAATAACAGTCAAAATTATAGTTCTGTATAACTTAATTTTTAAATTTTTGTATAGCAAAGTGGAAACTAAAGCTTCTGCACCGAGTGATGGCAAGCATACCCTGACTTCAGTCTGCTGTGATTCGGACTATATAGTGCCTGACATACAAGAGTGTGTACTCATCCCATTATGTGTTATGGAGACTTGCCACTTTCCTTTCCGTGTTAGAGTGAGATGCTTGTACCTGGCCATCCACCCCTTACACGCAGTAATTTTCCTCATAGAAATGTTGGTCCACAGCGTCGGTGATCACCAGTCCGAGGCGTCGCCGGGCGAGGCCGTTGTCAACAGCGCCGTGATGGACGGAGCGGCGGCCCTGCATCAAGCGCTGGCCGGGGAGACGTTCCTGGAGAAAGAAAGGCGCTTATCCGAGATGATAAGGCAGCTTCAGATGGTACGCGAACAACTGCTGAGCCAACAGGAGCTGCAAAGCAAGGTAGGGAGGGACATCATTCTACAGAATATCAATAAAGGTTTCGGAGGTTTTAGTGGCATTAATTGATGTAGTGTCAGAAAATACTGTACTTGAGATTTCTGTCGGCTAGTAACGAAACCTGACAGCCGGGTAGCTCAGTCGGTATAGCGACTGACTACGGACTGGACGGTCCGGGATCGAATCCCGGTGGGGACGAGATATTCCGCCCGTCCAGACCGGCCCTGGCGTCCACCCAGGCTGCTGTAAAATGGGTACCGGGTCTTTCCCTGGTGTAAAGTGCGGCCAGGGCGTGCCGCTGACCACTCACCACCTTCTAGTGCCGCGGTCATGGAAGAGTAGAGCTATACCTCTACCCACCCTCTGGGCCACACCGGGCCTGTAACGGGAACACTTTTTAGTAACAGAACTTATCGAAAGTTACGGCGCTTAATTTTCTTCTGGTGTCAGTTGGGGCTGCTTCCTTGTCACCGCGCAGCGGAGGACCACTGGGAAAGCTCTGCATTTCAAATACAATTAAATCAAATTTATTTGTTTTCGCTAATTAACAGTAATGTGTATGCATGTCAGTGCACTTAACAATGACATTGTTAACAGATTGTTGTGGAAATTATGTTTTGAAATTTGGTCGTTGCATTGACGAATTGATGTGTACCTGTCGTGATTCTCATTCGTATCCTGTTTTAAGTACGGTGCATTGCCGTATTAATTAGACATCAACACTTGCATTTTCGTAAAAGCTTCGATATTCATACGGCTACGTTACATTGGCTATACTCAGAAGAAGAATGTAACAAGTCCACGGCCTGGCCCACCTCTATTAACAGACCGACGGGGAGATTCACCTAGACTCGTATTCAGTTAGTGTCCGAATTCCTTCGCCGGATTAATGCGGCCGGGGTGTGAAGTAGATTACACACCTTCGTTACCTTCCGTTGCTAAGAATGAGTGGAGCTGTGCCTCCCCTCCCCCATTAACCCCTTTTCGCGTGGGTAGGGACAATATTACATTTACCTTTAAGGAGCCTGCGGCCAGAAATAGTAATTTGTGTGTTAAACGTCACCAAAGTTATGCATGAATTGCTTTACTCCCATCAACTAATATTATATAGCGTCGCATACAAGGGTAATGGTGCATAATTAATTGCGGAGTATGTGAAAGGAATTGGTGCTAGCCTAATTGAGGGCACTGGCGCCTAATTTGTGTGAAAGCTGAGATATACACAAGAATCTCAGGATATTCGATGGCCCGGCCAAGACTCGAACTGTAAGTACACCGAATAAAAGTCATAAATGTTAAAACTTGTAACAACTTTGTCAGTGAAATCGTCGCTAAATGAACTCTGGCTGCGATTGTAATTTCCTTTCTTTCTGTAGGTCACAATTTGATTCTCTTTGCTAGAAATTAGTTCACAAGAAAACCCGCGCCCACCCGCGACGCCGCAATTGCCCCGAAGCTACTTTCAGGCAGACATATCGAATTATATCCTCCATTTATATAGACCTATATACCTTTATAGGAAATTAGGACTTAATGTGCGTAGATGACGTAGATACTCCCAGTTTGACAGATGGCATAAATGGTCAGAGAACCGCATCTTTGTAAGATTTGTCTTTGAATTATTAGCGAGGTTGTACTTATTTTTTTAAAGTGTAGGTCTGTGCAATATATAAGGATTTCAGTTGGAAACTGACCCAACGCGCAGTAAGCTTGACGGTCTTATTTTTTCTCATGTAACACCTGTATATACACAGTGCGGTCCAAAATATTTAGGAACGAATTTTTTTTTAAATCGAAGACACGTGAGGAAGACGCATACCTTTTTTTATTCAAAATAAGCTCCGTTGGCTTATATACACGCTTTCGCGCGGTCGTACGGTTCCTGAAAAGCTGCAGAAAATTCCTCTTTTTGAGACTTCTGTAATTTATCAGTTACGGCTTCTTGGATCTCATCTGCAAAGTGGAGTATTTTTAATTTCATTTTCAACTTGAAGAGAAAATAGTCTGGCGGAGATAAATCTGGAGAGTACGGGGGGTGATAAAGGGCTGTAACAGTTTTTGGGCCAAAAATTGGCAAACAGTTGCAGCTTTGTGGGCGGGCGCATTATCGTGCAACAAGAAAAAATCTCGACAGCAGAGCAGAACGCAGCAGGACGAACCCGATGATTGCGCTTCAGCAGGCGGTCCGGTCCGTTGCTGCTTTATAGAATTCTGCATTTACAGTTTTTCTCTCCGGTATGAATTCTTTGTGCACTACGACTTGAGAGACGAAAAAAAATTATCAATATGGTCTTGATGCGGGACCTTTGGAATTTCAGTTTTTTCGGCCGAGGAGATGTCTCACCAACCCATTCAGAATCTGTTGCTCTGTTTCGGGGTCATAGGCAAAACACGAGGTCTCATCTTCCGTAATAACTTTGTTTAAAAAAAAAATTTGTCTTGGCAAGACGTGACTCGATCTTCCCTTTGCTCAGGTGTCAAGGAGTGTGGAACAAAACATGCACACAAATTTCTCTTTCCCATATCCCCTTTCAGAATCCGAAGAACTAGCCTTGGGAATGTCCAAAGATTCTGTTATCATTCTTGATGCGATTCGACGGTAATTTTTGACCAGGTCAGCAACAGCAGCAATGTTTACCTCAGTTCTAGTCCATTGTGGACGGTCACTACTCTCGTTATCTTCTACCAGCTCTCTTCAGTCTCGAAATCGAGAATACCATCTAAAAGCGTTTGATTGGTTCAGAGTCTCACTCCATAAGTCTTTTGCACCAATAGTAGTGTTTCTGTCGCAGATAGACCGGCTTTGAAACAAAATTTTATAGCAACTGTTCATTTCCGCCATCCATGATGTATAAAGAAAACTGACTTTACAAGACGAGTTATAACTCGTACACTATCGAAGATAAAGAAACGAAACTCGGTGTGTGAACGGATGTTGGTTGATGATACTTAGTTAGTCGGTTGACCGATAGATCGCTCTAGTTCAGTTATTTAAAAAAAAAATCAGTCCTAAAACTTATAGATCGCACTGTGTGTGTATAGGATGTATCTAAAATGCTTGAACAAACTTCAAGGGTGAGTTGTGCATACCAAAACGAGAAAAATGAATGTGTTTATTTCATTTGAAAAATTATATTAACAATAAATACGTTAACTGTGTCATATTTTAATTACACCCTACATAATGCATTTGAAAATACACGTTCCCAATTTAGTAACTGTTGAATTATTGTTGTTTACCAAGTTACTATTTAGAACAAATGCTTAAAATTTCCTCCAGTTAAATCAGTGCGCGCAAGGACACATCTGATTATGAACTGGCGTAGTGCCCTTTCGAAGGTCCCCGTACGGTTACGAATGGTTTGACAGGCATAAAAAGCACGCAACTTAAAATGACTCTACACAAAAGTATTTTGGGTGAAAATTGAAACACAGAGGGAGCAAGGAAAAAAAAGTAACAAAGCCATCGCTCAGAATTAGGTTAAAACATCTACGGATGATGCCATGTTGAAACAAACAAACAAACAAACTTCGTTACAAACGGAGCGACTCATAATGGAATATCACATTTCCAGGAATCCAGTAACAAAATATGAATAATCGTCTAATTATTTTACCGTACTTGAAGTTAAGTGAAACAAACATTTCTGGGAAGAACACGTAACACTGACTTCTTTAAAATAGAGCCATTTAAATAGTGAATTATATCGCGACCCATTGAGCAGAGTCCTTTACTTGAAGCAGAAATCACACACGAGGTCAAGATGTCCGTTTATTACTGTAGTCGAAAATTCAGTATGTTTCTCCCAGAGACTGTCTCTGGTTCCTATCCTGGTGCAGTTGAAATCGGTACACTTCATGCCGTTAGTTCAGATTTTATATTAACATTATCCACCCATTTACGCCTACGTTCTCCAAGTGGTCTTTTTCTTGTGGGGTTTCCAATTAAAACATTCTGTGCATTAATCTTCTGAACATGCGCTACATGCCCCGCCCATCTTAAAGGTTAAAGTCTTTTTCCCGTGGACCGCAGTCTGCAGCAGGAATATGTTGCCGTGGAGACTGGAAGATTTTTACGAACCGCTAAAGAGGCGTGCTGCCTCCAATTATTACGTTCTGAATGTGGAAGTAGTATGTTCTCCGAAACAGTGATAAACGGGGATTCTTGTCGCTGAAAACTGCAATCTTAATTTTCGAAGGGTCCAGAACCTCAAAATTAATCTCCTGTTTTAGAAGAGATACTTTCTTTTTGAGTTTTGCGTTTCGCAGGTTGACAGTAGATATTTACGTTGAACGGAGAGACAAGAACAAATTACTATAGGGCCATGACGTCACGTAGTTTTGTAGCTCGCTACCAATGTTTCGGCATATACATTGTCTCCACCGTTTACCAGCAACAAGACTACACGGAGTCCAAACACAGAAGATTAGAGGCCATATATTATCGCCGTGAGAACCTGAAATCGCTCTCTGCGACGGGCAGATCCCTCGTCCAGGAAAGTCCTATCTTGTGTGATAACGCACAAAAATAACGCTTTACACTTACGGTGAATAGGTAGAAGAGCTCAGATTAAGACAAAAAGAAAAGAAAACCAGAAATTCCGAAGAGAATGTAATTTGAAGTGTAGCAAATTGTGTGGAGCCTGTTCATTGCTGTTACTCTCCGATTTTCAGTCTTATTTGGTTTTAAATCAAATTTTTACATCCTCATCCTAGTGAGTCTGAACTACTTTATAGTAGTTAAGCACGAACTAAGAGGGTGATGAATGGTGCTGGAAAACATAATGCTAATAAGAATGTCTGGACCTAAGAGACAGAAATTGAGAGAAAGTTTGGGAATTGTGCAGTGAGGACCTTGATGGCTTGTGCTGCTCAACAAACACGTAGTCCAGAAACTGGCCATTGTTTTGAACTTAATCTGGCTTTATCTGACGTAACTGCTTTTGTTAATCGAAATGTTCTCTAAGCAAAACTACTTTTTTTTTCGCTGTCATGGTTCGATAGCCCTAGTGGGCCTAGGCCGTCTCTGTAGGGTCCTCGATCATACTCAGAGATACCACACTCGGTAGTACTCCTCTGGACGAGTGATGGGATCGTCGCAGAGAGCTCTACCCGACAACACACAACCAGTAGAGACAGACGTCCGTGTCCCCAGCGGGATTTGAACCCGCAGTCCCAGCAAGCGAGCGGTCGTGGACCCACGCCTTTAGACGGCGCAGCCATTGGGACCAGCTAGGAAAACGTAGCCCTCGGGATAACTTGGATAACCTGGATAACTTCATGATCGAAGTCAACATATGGATTCGTGGTTTTCTCCAGGCTACCGATTTTCCCCCCTGTTCTATATGAGGAAATCAGTTGTCCTTTAGGCCATGTTATCGACAAATTAGTAGCGGCGACAGTGTTACGTAGCAGACGGAAAAGGAATGTCACGGAAGCCATGTGCATATACATATTCTCCTCTTCAAATATTCATAATGAAAACTAACAGAACATACATTTGTTTATAAGTCGCAGCAGCTGAGCAAGGATACAACTGGGTTTATAAAGTTGCAGCTCCAAAGAAACTCTTTCTGAGAAATGTTAGACAAAGACTAGTGTTGTGCTACTTGAATACATGAGACTGGGCTTTGCATTGCTGTAGCAAACAGTGACAGCCAGAAACAGAACAATCATATTCCAGCCCATCCTGAGCCACACATGCATTTGGAACTCTATGGAACACAGTCCTCCTTTAGAATCTGATATTCTGCCTGGCACTGAAGATATTCGCCACATTCCTTTTTTCATTCTGAATGCTTTTTTTTTTTCTTACCGTGTTCTGAAAATCCCGGTAGTGATCCTTACTCTGATCCAGACGATTTTGGTCCACATTCTCCCATATTGTTTTGGAAAAGTCTTTAGTATTATCTTCCAACCTACCCCATCGTACACGCGGAACCAAATTATGTGTTGATGTATCCCCGCTGCCGCCCGCGATAGGTTTTAATGCCCTTTTCGATTTATCGTCCCCCATTTGGCCGCCCGAACAATATACTAAGAATATTTGGTACCCTCCATAGCAATGACTTGAAGATATGTGATTTTTTCCTCTGCTATTTCGTACCGCGGGCTGAATAGAACAAACCCAGAAGGTATGACGAAGTTCACTGCACATCGTTGCTAGTATGTGCAGATGCCATAGCTGTTAAAAAAGAGAGTTGCAAGTATTGCGGCGGGGTTTTTGGATCCGATTAGAATTCTAGATTTCACTCATTATTTTACATTATTCAGTAAATTTTAGTCCCTTAACTTGAGTAACACTCCTCCTTTGGAGTCATGACCTTTGTGTTGTGGGTATGACAAGGAAATAGTTCTCGGGCGCAGAATAGGCAGTGCTGCTTGTATGGTCCTACAGTACAACTAAAATTGGTACATTTCTTTCTCGGAGGTGAAGAAGAAGTCGTTAAAGCTACATAAATCATTTGCCCACTTTTGAGTTCAGGTTACAGGGAAAATGGAAGAGCCGCTTAAATGTAGCCTTACTGGTCCCTCGTATTTTGAGTATATAGACAAAATTTCTCTCTTTCATGTATATTGCGTGCCTTGCCGTTCTAGTGGAATATGAACTTCAAATTTCCTTTTTACGTGCTCTGCTCTTTCCAAGATTTAGTGGATGAAAAAATTCGAACTTATAACAAAGGCATAGATCTGAGGCCAGTAATCACAAGCGTGATTGGACTAGGCGCAGTTGCAGACATACGTGACGTAAGAGAGTAAATGAATATCTTCCTGCAATATCCATATTTGTTGAATGATTTGAGTTAAATTCTGGGTCAACGATCTGCATTTTATGCTGTTTACCAGCTACGAGTTTCTTTAAAATTGGTGCAGTGAAAAGTATACTTTACTTGGGGTGTGAAAGAAATGTTGCCAATTTTCTATACTTTTTCGCCAGATATGCTTACAAGAATAACTCGAATAAAGAGAAAATGAAATGTCCTTCTACGTTTATTTAGTAATTGTGGGTTTCGTTAAAATCGGAGCGGTGTAAGTCGTACTTTTCTTAAGGGAGTAACTGAATTTCTGTCCATTGTTGCGACCCCCCCACCACCGATTTGAGTGGAATTCATTACAGTGGAAAACATACTGCCTCTCTGCATTCATTAGTTTAGCTGAAATCTGGGCAAGGAAGACCGTAATTTTATTCGTACTCGAGATCCATTGTTATATCAACGTGTGTATGTTAAAGTCTCCAGAGTGAAGTCTGTACTTCTAATCTTGGTAATTAACCAACTTAATGCACAAATTCTTGTTTTGTAATGAGATTTATTATATGTCTCTACACGTTGTTTTATCTACGAGAATTTGTGCATTAAGTTGGTTAATTACCAAGATTATACTGAGATGCACGGTCAGCAAAACATAAAAAAAACCTTACTTCTAATTTTCCGGCGTAAAATTTGTACAGTACTAGTTCACATCTCTGCCATGAGTGCTACATGACCCGCCCCTCTTGTCCTTTATTTGTTCTCCTTAGTGATATTTGTCGCCGATCGCAGTGGAGACGAAGTCAAAGTCGCCAAAGTGCACCGTTCGAACACGGTGAGGGTCGTTTCTAATCTCACTCGGAGCAAGCTGTACTCTGTAGGTAGAAGCCTTTCCGTGGGCCGATACCCATCAGTGAGAGTCCTAGAAGATTCATCACAACAGTGTAAGAATCTCGGAGATGGAACGATTCGCGATGCGTTGGTCTTCGCACGCAAATAAAGACAAACAATTAGCTTATGTCGAAGAGTACATTAAGGCTTTATACCGTACGGTCATAAAAGAGTGCGTTTTGTTCTGTTGCTTTGTTACGTTCATATGCAAATGAGGTGCTATCTCCAAAATAAGACACTCTAGCGGTTTCTGTCCTTCCTCGTCCTGACAGCTATATTGCTTACGAACCTTTTCGCTTTACGTCAGAAAGATGACAGTTGCCATGCCGACAAGATATACAGATATGGGTTTTGTTACTGGTGTGTGAATGCGATAATATACAGCAGTGTTCAAGCAAGAAGCCCCGTTCCTTGTGAATTTATTGCAGAATATTAATGTAGATTTTGAGCGATTTTTCCCCTACGTGAAAATTTCACCGTCAGGGAAGATGCTATTTTCTGTTTGGTCACGCTAAATATTTTTTGATATCACTATATAAACTTGATTTCTGTTATACAGTCAGAGCCTTCAAATACTTTATACTACCGTGTCCAGTTCACCTGAGAAAACAATCTTTTGCGACATGGCTAATTTACATTTAGAATAATTTGGGGCCTAACATTTAATTATAACAAAATCTGTTAGGCTATTACAAGAATTAGCGTGGTGGTATGATTTAGAAGAGATTTTTGACGTCACACAATTTGGCTTTAACAACTTCGACATAAAGACAACTAAGAATACTTTAGTGTTTGTTGTAAGCTGCTAGATTGTTCGGGTGTCAGTAAACAGGTTAAATTATCCTGCTTTTTTTTTTATGTTTTGTGGGTAGTCAATAACGAATTGTACAGATTGACCCTACAATGGCGCTGGGGTTTAAATATACAACTACTGCCCAATACGGAGGGGTTTTATGTTTGTAGTAACCTTAAGTGGCCGATCCCAGTGGCCGCTCGATTTCTGGCATTGTGAGCTCGAATACCGCCGGGGGCATGGATGTGTGTCTCTTGGTAGTGTTGCGTGTTGTCCGGTAGAGGTCTCTGCGTCGGGCTGTTCACTCGTCCAGAGGATTGCCTGAGTGTGATCATGAATCCTCTATAATAATGCGGCCTTGGCCCACTGGGACTGTTGCGCCATGGTAAAAGAATATAACTTTTAGTGCATTCACGACTGTACGATGCACAGTGGCTGGGAGCGGGTAAAAAAATTGAAGGTCCGTACGTTACATCGACGCCAGCATTGGTGGTTTAGTCAGTACGGTGGTTACTTGTAGTATTCCAGGACAAGGAACGGCCTGTTTTTACAAATTATCTGTATAGGCACAAATGTGCACTGTATTATGATATGCGAACATTGCTTTATCCGAATAATATCGATTGTCACCTATTGTCTATCGTCTATCTTATAAAAATCAGAAGCCCCTGATAGGCCCATCCAGTAGCGCGTTTGTGTGGCGGCGGGGAGAAACAAAAATCGAGTCCCAACATAATAAAAAAACTTGAGTAAATCAGAGAAGAGAAAGCAAATTTGATTTTTGTATGGGCGTTGTGATTTTCTTGTTTTTATGCTCCTTCGCAACATTTCGAAAGGCGCCTGCTAGCTTCGTCGTGTCTGCAAGGAACAACATTTCGGCTCCCACTGGACGTATTTTCACGCAAATTGATATTTGAAGATTTTTAGAAAATGCGCCGATAAAGATAAAGTTGGTTAATATGAGACGTGAAAGACGTACTTTACATGAAGACCTGTGCACTGGGTCACAATATATCGGTGAATTATTCTTAGAATGAGAAATCCTTCAGAAAATTTTTTTTTTTAAATCAGATATTTTGGGTTATGGAAACTTTTAAGTTACCCGTCTTCTGAGGTGTGACATGGTTAGTCTGACACACGTACCGATGTTTCAAGCGAAGCTACAACCATCATCTACCTTGCTACTGAGACAACAGCTGCCTCTGAAACATCGGACCGTATAGGCCAGTTCGAGAAGACACTTGTTACCTTAGAATTCACAATTATTGTGTCCGTCCTTAGAAATTTGTCATTATTTTTATCAAGGCTGCATGTTCATTATTTGTCTTATTATTATTATATTGTTGTTGTCGTCGCGTCGTCGTCGTCTCCTGTCACAGGCCTTTTTCTCCTGGTACTTCTCTTGAGCCAACGCTGATCCCCACCGTTCAGGCTTCAAATTTCAGACAGCAGTGCTTTCCGTAATTACCGGTCCCAGTGGCCGCGCGGTCTAAGGCGTAGGTCTGCGGCCGCTGGCATGCTGGGGTTGTGGGTTCGAATCCGACAGGGGGCATGGATGTATGTCTGTTGTGAGTGTTGTTGTCAGGTAGAGATCTCTGCGACGAGCTGATCACTCATCCAGAGGAGTCCTACCGACTGTGGTGCGTCGCTGTGTGTGATCTAGAAACCTCGTGAATGAGGAGGCCCACGCCTACTGAGGGCTGTTGCGCCAACAAAAAAAAAGTACTTTACGTATTATGTGTGTTGTTCCAAGTATAGCTGTCATTATAATGAATCTGTTGATTGTTTTCCTGGCATGGCTTCAAAAATTTTTCCTTAAAACGTTTGTTACGATTCCGGTGGCTCCAGTTGTTACTGGTACAATCTTAAATTTTAGGTTCCACATTCGCAGTATCTGTATACCTAAACTCTTCTATTTAGCTTTTTTCCGCTTCGTTCTGCACAACATTTCTATCTGCAGATATTGCCACATATATCAGTATGCATGTTTTCTATTGTTTTGTTTTTAGTTCTTATATCTGGCCTATTTGCTGTAAATTCTCTTGTCTGTGTGTACTGCTTTACTCCACTACACTCTAATAATTTCATATTTATACACTGGCTTGGGCGTTGTATTATTATTATTATTATTATTATTATTATTATTCAGCAAGTAGGTACAGTATATGGCAGTCAAAGGCCGCAATTTTCCTTACACAATAGTCGTTGGCGGTGCAATTCTTGGTAGACACAAATTTAATGTACTGCCCGTGCGGCCTGTATATACAGGCCTCCTCTGTTAACGTATTACAGAGATGTGTATGTGCGGTGATATACAGCTGTTCTCAACATTAAAATCAGTTGACGGTGGTTGTGAGTAACGTCCGTGTTTGGATGACAAATTGAGTTTTATGCACACGTATAGAAAATATCGTCCATTCACAAGACATGTTGTAGATGTACAGACTAATGGATCTCAACCACGACCAAGTCAAAATTCAGAAATGCAGGATCCGCCCGATATTTTTACACATCTGGCGGCGCCTATTTGTCGGATAAGAAAGGGTAACTGACTATAAAGCATGACAACTTGCCGACAGACACAACATGAAATGTGAATTAAACGAAATTTACCATATGACCTTACAAGAGTGTGATGAAAGTCCTGTGTTGAAGACAGTCTTGATTACACGAGTGTCGAAAAGCAGTATTACTCTATCACAATTCCTCTGGTGTGTGTGTGTGTGTGTGTGTGTGTGTGTGTGTGTACGCGCGCGTGCGCGCGCGTGCGCGCGTATATGAAATTTTACAATAGAAGAGGTTTCCTTAGATGTTATTCAGTGTGTAGCGAACACAAATCCTTCACGGGAGACATAATGGTGTCAGAGTAATATAAATATCTTACCAGTATAGGACTGTTTCCGAAAATGTATCCTTTTGGGGTGTAACCGTATTGTAATTTTCTAACTTACGTAAAATTGAAGTGTGAGAGACAAAAAGAAAGAAACCATAATTGCATAATAACAAATCAATAATATCTTTGAACTTATTAAAAATTACGTACGTTCGGCTTTATATTTGTTATCATGTACCAGAAGGCACGTTTTCCTCTCGAGCAAATTTAATGCGTTCTGCGGGAAATTAGATGACTGTAGATTCATAGCATTATACAGTATGAGACAGCTTTGTAACGCTGACTGCATCATCTGAGGATATTCACTGTTAAGAGAAGATTAAAATTTCTTACTAACTTGTCAGTACCATGGTAAAAGGTAAAGCAGTCCAATTACAGGTCTGGACAGTCCCAAAGGGTTCTTAGGAAGTTAAGGCTCCCAAATTTCGTGACAATGGCACAGGATGGTGGTAGGTTGTCAGCCTTACGCACCGGCCGCCTTTACCTCCAGGAACTGCTCCTGGTATTCATTTCTGTTAGAGGCTGGGTCGACCCCAGGGCCATACTGCGATCGGAAGGATTT
>Ga0123354_10010399_pt1 | contig 14329 bp, 8 predicted proteins | sample TergutLab28metaG_2_FD_97872 | JGI IMG/M metagenome (GOLD analysis project Ga0123354, IMG submission 97872) | Labiotermes labralis P4 segment gut microbial communities from Petit-Saut dam, French Guiana - Lab288 P4 | ecosystem: Host-associated > Arthropoda: Insects > Digestive system > Gut ... | reverse complement strand
GGCTTGGTAGCAGGTTTCCTTGCCTAAGCCCTTGGTGCTAACGTGTTCCTGTCTTGCTTGTCCCCTGGTTGGTGTGGGTCCATATGGGTGGCTGTGCTCGTTGATGGAGTCCCCCTGTGCCGTGTCTGATTGTGGTAGGTTCATTGACATTGTTCACTGTCAGGTGTGGTTGTATTGTTGACTTGGTGTTATGTTCACTATGTGGCTGGATTTTTTCACTGTGTGGTGTGTGGTACTGCGAGGCACTTGTACTGTTGGTCGGAGTTTTACTTTACCATGGGCATACTGTGTTATATGCACTATGCATGCGGCTGCTTGTTCTATCCGTGTGGTGGTGTATTCTGCACTGCTGTAAAAAAAAAAAAAGCAGTGGCAACATAACAGCAGTGCAGAATACACCACCACACGGATAGAACAAGCAGCCGCATACATAGTGCATATAACACGGTACGCCCGCGGTAAAGTGAAACTCCAACCAACAGTACAAGTGCCTCGCAGTACCACACACCACACAGTGCAAAAATCCAGCTGCATAGTGAACATAACACCAAGTCAACAATACAACCACACCCGACAGTGAACAAGGTGAATGAACCTACCACAATCAGAGACACGGCACAGGGGGACTCCATCAACGAGCACCGCCACCGATATGGACCTACACCAACCAGGGGACAAGCAAGACAGGAACACGTTAGCACCAAGGGCTTAGGCAAGGAAACCTGCTACCAAGCCACTTGGACCAACACCCCCTCCCCCCCACCACAAATAGAGTTATTGTCTAGTTATATTCATGTATTTTTTATTACTATCTGTATCTGTTATGTTTCATAGTGTTTTATCTGACCCCTGTTTTGATCCGGTTTGTCAAGCTATGCGTATGTAGAGATCTCTACACCACGCGCGTGCGCATGCATATAGCTAGCCCTTAAGTTCCCTTGACAACCTGATGATGGCCAATACAGGCCGAAACATGTAGTTGTTTACATCACACTCATTAAATACACCTCAGTGATTAAGTTGTGTTTGACTACATACATTTTCCTAGTTTCACACACACAACGGGGATGACGCACTTCCTAGACTGATTTGTAGGTAGTGATACAAGTTTTGGGACAGCTGTCCTGAATTGCTGGTAACTAACTACCAATCGACACTGTGTAATGTCCCAGAAGAGTAAAGGCCTCCTCTACATTGTGGCAAAAGTCTGAAATCATGCATGGTATGAAGTAGTAACACATTAATAATGATCTTTAAGTTATCACATACTGTAAATTTTGCAACAGGAACTTACATATGAATTTTATACTGCAGTTGATATTTTGTAGATAACATAGGATGATTATTTTATCTAACAAATATCCTCTGTCACTTGCTTCCTGCTCACTTAATGTAACATGGAAATTGGCACATGTAGAATACAAAAATTTTTTCTTTTAGAAAAGAAAACTTGGAATGATTGTTAAGTTTGAGTGTAAGTAAATTTCTTTCACATTCAAAGAAAGCAGCAATACCAGGACAATATGGTAGAAAATGTAACCACCACGTACAAGAAATGTTCCACATATTGCAGTGGAGATTTTTCTATATTGGCATGGTGGTACATACATAAAACCAATTCAGGGATTTCAAAATAATTGCACACAGTGCCAGTTAGTATGTATGCTACCTGTTGGCTGATTTAAATTATTTTCAGCTTTCGTGTAGTTCACATTTCATTAAAGTCACCAATATGGGCAGACATTAGGAGTGTGCAGTCACTTGTATACATAAGGGAATACATTTGACAAAGGTAACAATGGTTCTTTCCCCTGTGAAGACATATTCCCTTCAGGACCATTAGATAAGATGTGGTTCAGTTTGAGATGCTCGGGTTGATGGGTAAGTGTCCAGTACATTTGAAAGAACATGATGTTTGGACCAATTACATCAAGTAGAACAATGCAGACTGAAGTTTTATTTTGGCACAGAAACTAGAAAATAATGAAGTTACAAGTAAATACAATAATACACATAGAAACGTACATATTAACAATGTATTAGCATGACAAAGCAATGTCATATACCAACAAGCTCATTCATGCCTTGTCACAGTGTTTCTCTCTAACAGACACACACAAACTGTGGTTATGTTTCAGTTAATGTAATCGTAAATATGTAGGCCATCACGAATTTTCCACCTCCTTGAACCTGCAACAAAGTACAATTCTCCGTAAGTATTGATCTTGTCTCATTACCAATTGGGGTATTTTTTGGGAAACTGTCTTAATCATAGGTTCACATATTTATCTAAAAATCTAGGAGGCACTTCAAAATTCTGATGCCAGAATGGTGGCGTGAGGCAAGTTCCATTACACAGGACCCATAAATATTAGGCATCACCATACAAAATTTAGTTGCTCAAGATTTGTGTACCCCTGGCTGCAATTGTTTGTGGGTAACAACCACACAGGTCTTACAATTGATGTTCCTGAGTTAAGCATCTTGTCATCAACACATATTTTTAATGTTGGCACTAGATGCAGGCAAGTGGGTGACATACTATTCACCTGATCTCGGGCGAAACATACCCTAGTACCTGGTGAACAGAGGTTTGGACTGGTCTGAAAGCCAGTCTGAGTACAGCAGCAAAGAGTCCTTAGTGGGACTAGAATACCAGTCATCTAACCCTCATTCAGTTACAGTCTCTGAACCAGTCAGCTTTGCTCTGAATGACAAATCTGTTTACAGTACACTAATCTGAGTCAAGCCTTAACTGATGTTCAGATATCAGGATCACTGAAACAATTCCTTGTTCTTGGCTCAACCAAAAATTTTCCAGAAATGTTGAACATTATGCAATTCTACTAGAACACGAACTTGCCTACTCAAATGCACTGACATTTCTTTACATTTACCTTTGAATTCCTATTTCTACAGTGTACTAATAATACATATCAGAGCTCAACACAGAACTATATGTTAATATTATGTGCTTTATAAAGATGTTGCATAACATCAAATTAGACCAAATAACAAGGGCACTTCAGGGAATTTCTTCTTTTTGTAAAATATTTATGATCAACTGTTTTGTGTAGAGGAGTTCCTTGAGAATTTGAATAAAAGTTTCATACAAAATCATGTTAGGCCCTACATTTTCCTGGCAAAATGAGTAAATGATGGGAATTATAAAATCCAGTCCAACGTGACATCAAAAATTAAAAATTGTGCCTGTTTCTTTAATACTAAAATGACAAGAACCATGTTGTGTTAATAAAGAAAGTCTGTTCAGAAACACTTGTAGCAAGAATGGTACTTGTACAGAACATATTTTTCCACCACCCTTTGGTGACATCTGATATGTGTATAATACTGTTAAAATCAACAATACAATGTTTACTTTTAAAGGTGAATCTACAGTGTCTTTAAAAACATAAAATTTAAATATAATGATGGCATTTAATCTCAATCTATTCTCACCACATAAAACAGAATGTCCTGCCAGTTCTGCAATCAAACACATGCATGCCAAAAGGGCACCATCTTTGATCCTTAACGTACAATCACTTCACCTTTAAGGTACCAAACCAATTATTATAACTGCCATCTGATGGCACAAACAGAAAACAATTTTTGTCCAACAGTCAAATTGACAAGTCCATGTACTTTGGCAGAGGGTGACTGTTCAGTCAGTCATTGGCAGCCAAGCTGTGTGCATCAGCTTGCAGCACGTGTACTTGTGTTGAAGAGGCTTTGTTTTGCATCTGTGTGGTCATTACTGACTACCCATTTCATCTGCCAGTTCCCCTCTACTGCATTCCTGTATGCCAGCACGTAGTAAACATGCTCTACTGCTACATGCAATCAACATGCACTGTTCAAATAAACCTGCTATGTATCTGACAAGGTCTGAAAAGAATATACTGTATTTACTCAAATGTAAAATGCTATCAAAATGTTATTCATGTCTGTGCATTAATAAACAATTCATATATCATGTTGGCTACCAAAACATAAACTTGACATCCTCCTGATACAAACCACTGTAAAAATCTATAATAGTACAACCTCCACATCCCATAAACCAGTTCAGCACTGCTAAACCAAATTTATAATATCTACAAACATTTTATGGACAAATTTTAATGTATGTAATCTTGCATTCATGTTTTTGTATATGCTGTATTGATGTTAAGTAACACCCTGCAGATGATCAACATAGACTGAAACATGTTGGAGTTCTGATATATTGCATGTAAAAATATAATTTTAACATTAGTGCATCTGTTAGTGTTAATATATAAATAAAACTACCCCCTTTCACAAACGTCAGTACTTAAAGAATAAGTGCACATATTTATCTACATAACTGAAATCTGCTAAATAATGAACTGGCACAAGGTCTGATCATTAGTTTAAAAAAGTTTCATAAAGCCTGCAGCACAAGATTAGGCTGTGCATATACTTACTTGCATCTTGTGCATGTGTAAAACACAGTCTGTCCTTCATCAGCAGATCTTAGCTGCAAAGTGGTATATGACATCTTGTCATTCTTACAATGTGGACACTTTCTTTCTACTACACACCCATCATCTGCACTGTCCCCTTTTTGTTTTGAACTACCACACAGATCAGGAGAGTTGAACTGGATGACATAATGATATTCCAAACCTGCAAACACTAGAGCACAATAGCATTTTTACAATGGCAAAAAGATGCTGCCTTATTCCTTTACAGGTATTAAAATTAAGTTTTGAACTGATGTAACTCCTCCATTTTTAGGTAAGCTACAGTATATTAGTTCAATAATATCCACTTGTGTCTGATGAACCTTATGTAGGCCAGAATAGAAAGAAATGTCAGGAACAGTCTCAACCGATCAACCTACAAATAAATATTCCTTCATATGATGAAGGGTTGAAGACAGGAGGTAACACAAGAATACTATGATTCTGGCACTGAATGTGATGGCCAAAGCAAGAGCAGCTGTTCCTCTAATAAAGAAATTGCATGTTTTCATACCCAAAGCAGAACACAACAGTAAGTGTGCTTGCATCTGGAAGCCAAGATAAATCCCCACACAAACATCAACTTGCCTTGCTCCATTAAATTATCTGTGGTTACAGTCATCAGTCCTGTATAATGACATATACTCTACACTTATTAATAGAAGCCGAGGGTACAAGTATCAAACATACAAAACTATGCTTTTACGATACAACCTACTTACATACAAATGTTCTGATAATACACACCTTGGCAAAGAAAAAAATAACACAATAACAGTAGGAAATTTAAATTGTATTTGAACAACATTATTTGTATTTCAAAAGAGATATTATAAATAAGTAGACATTCTGGCTGTGGAGACACCAGTGTCAACCTCAGCCATTGATGTGTACCTCCAAAAAACTGCAGGCAAAGAGACAGGCATAGTGTTGACTAAATACTACATAATTACCATGAAGATGAAGGCACAATGATCCCTCAGAACAGTGTCATTACCTGCCCAGAGACATGATGTCACATCCCAGAAAACCTGAACTTTAGAGTTTCAGTCTCAGAATTTTCATTCAATTCAAGAGACTCTGCTAAATGTTATGTTAATTTAACAACTGCCAATGTAAATCTGATGCTTTCACTGACAGTCAAGAACAGCATTCAGCAATCCATGCTACTATCACCTATATGTGCATAGCTAGTGTCATTTCAGAGTAGCTTCCCGCATTAAATGTCAAAATAGTTCAATGAAACATGCAACTTATGTGACTTTTGCAGTGGCATGGTTAAAAAATCGGTTGCTCTGGGATATGATGCTGTGTCATTGGGTAGGTGATTCTCCACATTTTGAAGGATCGCAGTTCCTGCATCTTCAAGACAGAGATTCTGAGAAAAAAACAATATATAAGGCATTATAAGTATGTTGTGCTTGAAGAATGAATTACTTTCTCAGCATCTGTATGTATGGCAGTAGGCTTGATAGGCTGGGTGTCTGATTTTAATTCACAGGCCATTCTTTGACTGTGACCTATCAGGTAGATTCTTGGTTTGCATTTTGTGTGTCAGTCATAAGCAGGTAATACATAGCAGTTTTGTGGACCAAATCTTAGCTTAATTAGAAGTATGGATGAAAGAAAGTGGATATCATTAATGTTAACTAATAAAACATGTATTTTAGCAATAGCTGATGCACATACTGGAAGAGATGTTGGCCCGACATCGCATTTAAGACTTGCAATGTCCACATACAATATTAACTGTAAAAAACCGTGCAGCAACTTAGAGAAGTTAAAAGACGAGCTCCCCACCATACGCAATCAAAATAGCTGCATGCACCTCTGAAATGTAGAGGTAATATCCCATCTCAGTAAATTATGGTGAGGATGGAATCGAGCATATTTTAGTTGCAAATTTTGGGATAAATCGATGCACACACGAAGGAAGGTCCGGCGACTGCATCTGCATAACTCCCCTGCTTTTTAAAACGGAAACCCAAAAAACAAACCTTCAAGCCTCGCATTACTGCAAATGAAATACTTGAGCTACCAAAAAATGAACTGTTTGAGCTATCAATTGATTTTGCAATAAAGAGGTGGGTTTCTTGAATATCTCATTTTTGTGTTTCCTGCACAATTAAATTTCGTTTGTTGGTTGAACAATGTGAAGTACTGCCATGCATTACGAGGCTCTTTACCTTCTGGACCAAATGTCTGCTTGCAGTTATAGCATTGGACATCGCCCTTGGACCCCAACAATGGCAAAATTGTACCACACTGTGGACAGAAACCCGGCTCATTTGAAAACGTTGCCATATTTAAAAATTTTTCCCCCAAACTATTACGCATTCACTTAACTTCTCCGCCTTTCAGCCATCACTGTTGTCTAGATAACCTGTGACTGCGATGATCACCTCACACACGCCGAACCAAGGCAGCCAACTGCTACCGCCCAGAAGCCAACATTGATATAGGCAGGGCAATCCGTGGTTGAGAGCGACCTAGCTACCATGGTTCACAGGTAGCAATTGTTTGGAATAGAGCTGTAACAAATGCTGTGATGCGTGGTAGGTGGCCTCTGATCCAGAGGAGTGCTAGAGGCAGGTGTTTAGATGTGTCATATCTTTAACCTGTCGTTGGAAATTTTAAACCATAATGTGTACTTTAGTACAGCATTGTCAAGAATACAAATAGTATCCAGATGAATAGAAATTTATAAAAATAATTGTACTGATTTGTTTCCAATCCCTTGTGAAGTTTCTTGTAAAGCTAGTATTTGATTCTAATTCTGAAAATTTATGAGGTGATCGTATACATATATGCGTGTCTTCAGACTTCCGTCGCAATGTAACTAAGAAATGCGCACTACTGGTATATTACGTAGCGTAGAGTGGCAATTCCGTACCGACGTTTCGTGACGAAATACCACTCACACGATAGGATGTCCAGGAACGTGGGTACGAAATTATCACTCTACACAGCGTGATATCCAAGTAGAGGACAAATCTCATACACACACGTACACTTGTTACGTGTAACAGTGAGGTAAACAAACGCCTTTCTGGTAGAATGAGTTTACCCAACTGCACTGTAAGACCTACTTCACATCACTTTGTTCCAATCAAAAAGACAAATTTCCTGAAGTGCGCGTTCTTATTGGTCAGATATATGACAGAATTGATCCAGGCTTCGTGGCTGACCAAGCAGTTATTGATGGTTGCATATGGCTAAATGGCTCCACTGTATTTGCAGTTGACACTGACTGACATACCTTGTTCTGTGAGTAGATTACATTCACTGTTATTCTGTCATATGTTAGTCTGTTTTCTAATCACGGTTACCCATGACTTCTATTAGCCTGATTGCTCTCCAGCATGTATACATGACTGTGTTCAAGCAGGAAATAAGATTACAAATGAGCGAGGGTCACTGGAGTGCCCATCTACATAACCTGCTTCTTCCAGTTCATTAACTGTGCTGCCGTTATCAAGGAAAACCCATTATTCAAAGTTTCAATAACATGAACAAAGTTGGGCAGAAAAGTGCGGAGATACATGTCTTTAGAATCAAGTTTTAGGACAGAACAGTTAGGAGATCGGACGTTCTCAAATCTGCGACTGTGAGGACTACTGTCTTCTGCAATATTATTCTGTGGTGTGGTAGACAAATACCAATATGTTTGAGGAATCTGCTGCCTTCGTCTTCAGGGCAGAAAAATATGCTGTCCAAAATTCTGTTTGACAGATGCAGCCTTTTCAGGGCCATAGGAGCCCATCTATTTGTCCTTAATCCCAGTCCAGGAAAGGTAACCCTAGAACAGGCCATAAAGGCCCAGAGATCGAGTAGAGGTATAGCTCTACTCCTTCTTTAATCTCGGCGCTAGATGGGGGTGGTCAACGCCACGCCCCGGCCGCTTACACCCGGGGAAGCCCTGGTACCCATTGTAAAAGAGGCTGGGTGGGCCCCAGGGCTGGTCTGGATAGGTGAAGAAAATCACAACCCCACAGGGATTCATTCCCCAGACCATCTAGCCCGTAGCAAGTCGCTATAGTGGCCCTTTTTAAAATAAGTAGCTTGTCGATTATACAATCAAAATTTCACGATTCGAGCAGTTGCCAGTAATCTGCTGTAAATTTCAAAACTGAATGGTGGCAGTGGCTACTGCAATGCATAAGGACAAGACAGTACCAGTGTCAGCCTACTAGGTCACAATACCGATTAATCCTCTTTGGGTGTAGATTGAGTCTAGGTTATGGACCCTCACCCTGGGAGACCCTACAATAACATTTTTATACACCACCCATGTTAACTAATTTTTGTACCATCCCTCTAAACAGCAGCAGCATATACATGCAGTACTGTATACATTTCCTGTATGCTACACATATTCAGAAACCATGATTTTTTTAACCATAAAATGACCATGTTCACAAATTTGCCCATCACCATTTATGAGTAAATCATCCTATGTATTACCACTAAACAATATCTAGCTCTACAGACTAAAAAGACTGCAGTTTTATCGTTAATATAACTTGTGTGCCTCTGCTGGATACATGAAGAAGCAGGAGGCATATTGGAATGGGGTGACAGTGGCACTATGCAGGCAAAGAAACTTTTACTTACCTGATACAAGATGAGCACATTATGTATGATACAAAACTGTATATTAAGTACTTCTGAAACCTCATCTTCATGGGACAGCAAAAGAGGTACCAGACTTAAGTCTTAGTACTGAAGTTTGGAAATGCTCCATTATGGAGGTACAAATAAGCCAAACAATGTAGATAATCTGAACAATGTAAAACATGAAGCTAGCAGGCATTTCAGGAACAAAAATAAGGCATATCTGAGAGCTAAATTTGAGGAATTTGAAACTGACAGTAAGATCAAAAATATTAAGGACTTGTATTGTGGCATCTATGCCTTCAAGAAGGGTTACCAGCCTTGAACTAATACTTTAAAGGATGAGAAGGGTGATATGGTTGCAGTTTCCCAACATATTTTGGCTAGGCGGAGGAACCATTTCTCTCAGCTGTTGAATGTGCACGGGGTTAACAATGTTAGGCAGACAGAAGTACATACAGCAGAACCACTAGTGCCTGAGTCAAGTGCCTTTGAGGTTGAGTTGGCTAATGAAAAGCTAAAAAGTCACAGATCACTAGGTATAGATGGGAAGATAATATTAAGATGGATTTTCAGGAAGTGGGATGTGGGGGTATGGACTGGATCGAGCTGGCTCAGGATAGGGACAGGTGGTGGTCTCTTTTTAATGCAGTAATGAACCTCCGGTTTCCATTAAATGTGGGAAATTTCTTGACTAGCTGCAAACCAGTAAGCTTCTCAAGGAGAACTCTGCTCCATGGAAAAAGTAAGTATGGAGCTAAAATTGCCAAATTCTATTTTAAAAAATACAAGATACAAAAACAAAAATAAGGATGAAATACAATAGCTGCACGACAGTAAACAATTTACTATGTTCATGCTGTACAATGGGTTGGTCAGTCCTCATGCCTTGTGGTTTGGCTTCTATAATCACAAGATGTCAATGCAAGCCTCCAGAATCACAAGACTTCAACACAGTCAATTTCCATAATGTGTCAAATGAGCAATTCTGGCTACCACACAGTTGTGCACACCCCACAGAACATGCAGTGTAGCATGAAGAATGGGGCACAGTCCATAACCACATTTCTGTACTGCCAGAACACACTCATATTTTGTCCATGCATCTGTGCCAGCAGTAATCTGTTCAAAATATATTACATTGTGTAAGAACTACCTTTCATCCTTCTTACAGATGTCAGAGAATGTAGCTCTGTAATTATTTTTTTTCAAGATGTTCTGACCCTGGCTCCCCAGCTGACTTTGTGACATCATATATTACTGCCTCATTTGTTGAAAGACCTTAAGTGCTCAGTGCCTAATGACATGATCAGACAAAAGATTCAAAAGTATCTGTCATCCCTGTGCATGCCATGAAGGCATGTAGGGGGAATTGGGGTCAACTTCATGCTCTGATCACTTTACCCATGGGGAAAGATCTCCCAGTTTCCACTGAACAGGAGGCTGGGAGGACCCCATAGTCTGTTTGGACATTGTGAAGAAAAAAATCTCTTTGCCCTGTCAGGAATCAAATGCACACCATACCTTAGTCACTGTATGAACTATACTATCCCAGATGCATGACAGCTTTAGTGAATAATGAATTGGAAAGAATGTGGAAGTGGTTTGTGGTCTAATTTAAATTAAACTTAATTTAAATTGCACTGAGGAACTGGAGGCAACCACAAAAATCTTAAGACAGCCTGGGACTTCCCAGATATAAAACAGGAGTGCTACCAGCCAGGTCATTATCTGAACACAAGCACATGAAAAAGAGATTACAGAGATGGCAAGTATAAGCTTTAAACAAGCCAGGCAAAAAATGACAATACTTACATGGAAAACCACAAAAAAAAAATATATATATATATAACACAACCAAGCCTTCAATATAACAAATTCAAGTTGCCACATCAAAATTTAAATTAACTGCTTGCCCTCTTCCTTAAAAGTTTATGCAGTATTGTATTACCTTTGCAACTTTAGATTTTCAAATTAAGTCAAATAAATAATATTCCAAAGTGCTCCGTTCCAGTAAATTATTTCCTAGACCAAGTACAAATTCAAATCAGCTCAGTCACCTTGAATGCACAGCCACAAACACTTCTCATTATCACAGTAAAAAATCTTGATGGCAGGAGCTCTAAGCCTGTATCACACAATTTACTGGAACTTCAAAGGGATGATTGTCTCACGGCACTCTGTTATATAGAAAACTTAGCTATGTATGGAATGCCATATTTCACATTCTTTTTAGTATGGTGAACTACAGCCAGTAACAACACCGCTCAATGTTTAACTCCTTATTGTGGACAAAGAATATTAAAATACAATACAAATTTGACAAATAAATCCTACACCCCTAAATTCTATTACACTCATTACATAATATATCCTGTATGAAACTTTATTACGGTAGGTAACTGTACAAGTTTCATCCTTTATCAGTATAAAACAATTACAGATAACTTCTATTCCTAATGGAATTTTACATTGTATTTAACACACTGAAGACAGAAATTGGAAGTTCAAACACATAAACATGTATATCAAAAGCCATAATCTGAAGGTTAAAATTTCATTATGCTTTTAAAATTATATAAGTGAAATGGAAGCCCAGATGACAAATGAAGCACTGCATCAGGACAGGCTACAATGTGTTATTAAGGCAACACAGTATTAAGTCAACTGACCTGCAGAAATGCAGTGTACAACAATGGAATGAATCTGTTGCATCAAATAATAAATTTCAGTGAATATTTCACTAAAAACTTAATGTATTCTTCAACTCACACACTATTCCAGTTTCTTTAAAATATTCCATTTTTTTAAACCGTATTTAACCCTCTTACTGCCAGACTGTATAGGCAGGTGATGTTAAAAACTGATAAACTGCCACAACAAAGAAATATCAAGACAAGTAGTGAGCAGAGGAGTCATGCTATTCAATTATGTGATTGCTTCTGAAATTTGTGTACCAGAAAGAAGCTTAATACATTTAAAATGGTGGCTGACATTGCCCAACATCATAACATGTGAGGATACCAGGAACCAACACATTGACCACCCAGCACTAACAACGTGAATACAAGATCCAAACAAGTGACCTATTAGAAATAGTCACTGGATGCAGAATGTTACCATTTACTGATTCATTACCGATTTGTTTCTGTATCTTCTGCTTCAGTATGTCATAACAAGTGGAATTGCGTAGAGAGTGAATAAGGGTCATTCTTCCATCTATATGCATACATTGTTCTACCATACTTCTTACAGTCATTACACCTAAGCTGGATTTTATTCTGCCCAAACAAGAGAAGGCTCATTGTGTAACTCATATCTAAGCTGGTGTCAGTCGGGCCAAAGGATCAACTAGGCTGATTATAGCTGCCACTGATGACACAACACCAAGGAGACCAATTGTCCCAGGGCTTAGTCGCACATAGCCTAATGCAGTCAATGGAATCATCAGATCACAGCTGTTCTTCACAGTGTCAACAACCACATCCTTGTGTTCTTGCACAAAAGTAACTGCTTGCAAACTAAGTGATACTGTCTTACCAGTAAACCCATCTACCAAACTTGTACGACGCAGACCCTCGCCAGGTGGGAAGCCCAATCGACGACCCTCCTGCTCAAGGATACGCATTATTTCATACACATCACGAACCAGATTCATTACGATTGAGTACAGCCAGTATTTATTGGCTACTCTACCCCACTTTTCACTGTCAACATTAATTAAACCAGTTCGACCAATCCACAGAATATGGTCTGCCAAAAGGAAAAGAGCATTGGCTATCTTTGATAATGTACATGTTATCCGAACTGTCACATCTTGGTAGTGAATGGATGAAAATGCACCATACAGCATGTCCAGAAATCTACCCAGTCGCAACACTGGAAAACACATATAGGAATTAACCTTAAAATTTACATCCACAAAACATCACAATGAATGAAACTCCCTAAATATGAATAAATATATGATATTTGAAGATACCACTTAAAGGATTATGGGTGTGACAGAAAAAAATAGTGAAAGAAAATGTTAAAAAATATGACAAAACAGTTATGCCTTGATGGACTTTTTAGAGAGGAAAATATTGAGGGAAGTTTGAAAATGACTGCAAATCAATCTGATAGTTGGACAGAGTGCGTACATATCACAACAAATGTGCACGTATCATACAATCACACATTTAGTTTAGCCTTTAACAATCATCTCATTTATTTAAAGCAAAAAATGTTGTGTTAAAGCCTCTAAATCTTGTCTGAAACAATATTTAATCCAGCTAATCTTTACCGAAATATGTGTGTGTAAAAGTATTCGAGCATTCACATATACAATAATCTGTAAACAGATCAGAGTTACATTCGGTGAATAAATTTCAGTAACTCTAAAAATTAAAGTCACTATATTAAAATATCAGCAATCAAGGCACAAAAGCCATACTTAAAAAAATCATATTACATGGTAGGCTAACATGTTTCAGCCCCTCACAGGGTCATTCTCAATGGCAAGTACCACAGTCAATATAATGCTGTCACAGGTTTCTACAAGAAAATTCAAACATGTCACAACACATGAACTTAAGAAGTTAGAATACATTTTTGTATTTACACATTTTATTACACCATAACCCTCTGTTTCATTTCTGTATAAGTATGTGCGGATCTGGCATAATTAGACATTACTTAATTTTGAATGGGCATCACACTTTTGTTTTATGTCAGTATACTTACATATATGTCTACAACACAGACACAGTTAGCAGGTTCCTCTGAAAGATTCATGACTCGCTACAAGAAAATCAAATGTTACGTACAAGTACTTTTAACAGTGTCAAATGTTAGGATAAAGGTGACTCATAAATTGGAAGGGATTTACAAGGGAAGGTTGAGATATTCCAGCAGGCACTTTCAGGCACTAAGGAAAATTATGAAAACCTTGTCACAGCCAAGATTGAAACCGCTGCCGTCCTATGTGGGTCTCCTGTTACTGCTTGTCCATATCCTATGTCTACTGCTGGTGGGCTTTTGTTATGGTTGTGTGTGCACACACAACCATAACAAAAGCCCACCAGCAGTAGACATACTTGAGCTGTACACCCCAGGATAGCGCACATCACAGATAACCCCCCTCCCCCCATGCCCCTTAAAAATAGCATATAACAAACATCACAGATGCTGAGATCTCACCATCGTGACATACCCATACCAGTCCTGTAAAGCACTACCACCATACT
>Ga0123354_10010398_pt1 | contig 14329 bp, 4 predicted proteins | sample TergutLab28metaG_2_FD_97872 | JGI IMG/M metagenome (GOLD analysis project Ga0123354, IMG submission 97872) | Labiotermes labralis P4 segment gut microbial communities from Petit-Saut dam, French Guiana - Lab288 P4 | ecosystem: Host-associated > Arthropoda: Insects > Digestive system > Gut ... | reverse complement strand
TATGGTAACCCACTGACTCATTTCCTTATGGAGAAATGTTTTGCACTGGATCTTATTTCGTTCACCCAGCACTTGAGGAGACCCCACGCATGTCACTGTGAAGCTTCATTCACTCTGCCAAGCGTTGCTGTTACAGGAAATCTCTTCCTGAAGGCGTGCTTCGTATAAGAATTTTCTTTCTGTGTATCCCGCTCTATGTCACTTGGCGACATAATTTACTGGCCGCAATACTGTACTCAAAACACAGACACACTTTAGTTCGACATTCGCAGGATATATTACTGCTAAAAGGGACCAAGTACCAACTGTCTGTATATGATAAACTGCCAATGCTAAACTTTATGTAATGCCTGTGTTACATTTCAGTTCAGATTCTGCCCTATTCGAGAAGGATGTTTTGAAATCTAAGATAAACAGGATGCTTATATTCGCCCGTACAAATAAATATACGTAATTACTGGCAGTTCAACGAGATAATGATTTTCTCCGAACTTACTACATGTGGAAAGCTTCATTCGCAAACTCCGTTGGCTTACAATTCCAACTGCAGTTTGATATATAGAAACAAACAGACTGATCTGTAAATATTAGAGCGATAAACCAGCTGAAATAATATGGCATTTCAATGTGTTACCAATTGTTCCAACTTCATAATAATTAGCCGGACTGAATATTAATTTCTGAGTCAGCACTCTGCAATGTCTGTGCGTAAGAGAGCAGGGTTCCTGTCCCCAGACTGGATATCTGAAATGGTTTGGGACAGCAAGAGTGAAGAAGCAGGGACATCGAGTGACTGCATCATTTATTTAGGCAGTGGAATTTTATGCACTTTTAGACAACCGCTAAAATATCTCTGTTTTAGTTTCTCTTTCCTTGACAAAATAAGAAAATATGATGTAGAAACTCTCGATTCCTCCTCGCGAAAGATATACTGGAAATGATGGCGCAAGTCGGTAGACTGCAACAGCACTCAACAAAATTTGGTCAGTCTCGGTTCGTGACAGTGACGCAGCCAAAATGTGGCGTGTGAACTCTGATTGGTGTGAAGAAAAAAGCTGTTAGTGAAGTTTTGAGAAAGTATGGTGTGTGTGTGACGTAAGATGGTGTTTCTGACACTACCAGGAAAAGGCATAACTCCACAAATCTTCACGCTGAAATATCCTGTGCATACATCAGGCCCGAAACAGAAACGTAAGTAAAATAAATTGGGAATTATAAAACTTTTAAATTAACTTCCTGCGTGTAGGCACTAAACATTTCTATTGAATCAGTGTGGCGTACCCAGGAATTTTGTTCGGTGGAGGGGGTTCAAGAAATTCAGTTGAGGGCAGAGAGAACGGAGATCTGTGGGCGGCAGCCCACTAGTCAGGGGTTCAGGAGGCAGCTGTAATTTGGTACAAGAAATTTCATTTCATATTGTAAAATTTTCTTAATTTTTGGTACTTTAAGACTATTTGACAACCAATTTATTTGTCATTGCTAATGTAAAACAATTGCAAACCGGCGGTAGTTTTGAAATTTTACTGCTTTTTTTCCGAAAATCTTGGGGTGTTGGCGTCCGAAATTCAGCAATTTTTAACTGTTTTCAAATCTGGTTGAGTTTGGCACGATTTTGGAGGGCCTTCCGAATTTCAAAAGGGGGGGGGGGGTTTGAACACCCCAACACCCCCTCTCGGTATGCCACTGTACTGAAACTTTTCTTGAACTGAAATATCCCTGATTTATTCGCAACAGTGCAGATTATGTAACTGTTTCATCACCTTCGGTTCATAATTTATAAAAGTTTATAGGCAACCACGCGCAACTATTTAAAGGGCTGTCTAATATAAACACCGTACCAGGGGCACGAAGACTAAATTAAATGCCATACGATAAAGGTTAATGAATGGCCGCAAAAAAGTGCTGTGGATATATTGCAGACTTGTGTGAATGATTTAAAAAAGCCTGTGTTCACATCACTTTAAATAACTTTTGCCAATATTATGAAACAATATCTTTAAGAATTGAAAAACCTGGTGGATAATATCCTTCACAAACAAAACAAGCAATTTGAACAAACAGTGAAGAAAGTGTAAAACAAAAGCAGCTTCCCACAGGAGCAGAACTACATTACAGCACTTTCCACAATGACATCACTGCAAAATGCTTGCATTTTTTTATTTTCTGGTAGTTAACACTTCATAACACTACAGATGTACCACGTTCTAATAGTTATCACTTTGTAACACTACAGATGTACTATATTCTCAGCATATAAAATAAGGGCCACCCTATAACATGCCATGAAGGCACAGAGGGCAGCTAGACCTACAGCTCTACCCATACACAACCTTGGTGCTAAGAGGAGGTGGGGTGGTCAATGCCCAGCCCTGGCGGCTTTACCACCGAGAAAGAGACCAGGTACCTATCATACAGGAGACTGGGAAGACCTTGGGGCAGGTGTATACGGGTACAGAAAATCTCGCCCCCACTGGGATTCGAACCTGGACCATCTGACCTGTAGTGAGTCGCTATACTGACTACACTTGACCAGCCGCCATTCTCAGTATATGAAACCTGGAAACTTCCTGTTTTGCTGATATATAGATATAGTGGACAGGCTATATCTATCTATGAATTTATGCTTAACAAAATCAACTATCTGTACCAACGCTTGTAATGGCAGTAGCACATTGTATTGCATTGTATTCAGTGTGATGCTCTCGACAACTCAGATAACTGTATGGAGTCCTCAAATAACTTGTACACTGCAGCAATCTTCAGTCTGACTCGCTGTCAATAAGATCACGGATTCGAGAGAACTTCTGCTTGATTAAGGCTGCTTTCTCTTCAGCATCTTGTTGATATCCCTCACTGTAATTCTTTGCACCGCTATATCGACTAGATCGCTGGGGTCTCCCTGCCATAAAACCAATGAATACATCAATTATACGTAATTTAATGTTCAGTAACACTAGTGGACCAGCAAAACACATGGCATTGCACTACTACTACTACTGCTGCTACTACTGCTTATGATCAATTTCAATAAAGGAGAGCATTCACTACATAAAATGAATCGAGACAAACTGACCACTTCTGAATTTTTCATTTGGTGGCCCACAAAACAAAACAGAAAAGAACATTCAGGAGATACTGTTGATACTTTGTTTCTCTCTATGTACTATGTGCCAGCCTCAAGCCAATCAACCAATCATTTAAAAGGACTCACCCTTTTCTTCCATTATGTTCCCCAAATCTAACTCCTGCACCTCACGTCTAGTTTCAATTTTCTTGCGCAGGCGTTTGCATTTTTGTATGGATGGCTTTCCTGAGGAGTTTAAAAATTCATCTCAATCTACATAAGCATTTACATCAACTCATAGTAACAGGAATCATTCCGTCTTCTACCCTAGGGTGTAGAATGTGCACAATCTATCAGCACGTTATCACAATGTTGATCATCAAGTATATGCTGCAACCCAAACGCTGCACTTGGCTGGACTCACAAGAAATTCATGTACGAAGCTGCAAGTCTTCTACAATATGACATTGTGTCAATGAACAAGTAATCTCTGACATTCTGAAGGATTGTAGTGCCTTTGAAAAGTCAGGAAGTAATCGCCCAGTGATAGCATCACATCCCAGGGGACTTGCATCTTCAGCATCACCACTAAGAGAGTGCCTAAAATCTCACAGATTTACGTAACTGATAAATTTATGTGACATGTTATTTTACAATGTTATGGCGAGAGATAATACACATCCAACACGTGCAGAATTACAAACCAGCAAGATCTATAATTTTCATTACTAGCGGACAGGCTATAATATCAAATGAGGTGAAATGGTAAATGTGAAATGGTGGTAAGAAGGATGGGAGAGAATATGTCTTGGCCTAATTACAGGCACACTCAATCATCCAGGACTACAGAAAATCCTGTAAAACATCCATAAGGGTTGTTGGTTTCACAGATGTGATTCCAACTACTATACCTTCAATTTAGCTAAAATATAATTTGATTATATTCTTCTCAGTTATGATATTGTGCTGTCCTGCAAGTGGCTACCAGTGTTTCTGGGGAACATGCCATCTGCATACAACATTCGTAACCATCTGTGATATTACACAATGCCATGACCCAGAAAACCACAATTAATTTTCACGACTGTGAAAACCTCAGAACTCAAGAACTCTATTGTCACAGAAAAAACCTGTGCAACTACAACAGCAAATACACCTTTAAGTCCTTCTTTCCTTAGCAGATCAAGAAGACTTTCAATCTTTGCTTTGTTGCTGCGACAATTCTGCAAAGCTTTAGTATACGTCACGGCGTGTATTCCAGCAAGACGTAGGTAACGCTTCAGTGAGGTGACGCGCTTGTTTTCTGTAGCCTGAAAATAAAAGTTACACTTCTTTACTACCACTTCAAAGACTACTTTACATAAAAAAGTGAAAACATATGCCGACATAAAGTTTTCATAACAAAGTTGTACCGACCACAATATATGACATGACATTATGTTCCCAACTTTAAAAGTTGAAAAATAGTGACATTCACTTTAACGATTACAAAGAATGTCTTAGCTTCAGTTTTAAACATTTTTCACTGTGAACTGCACTACTGTTACAGTGCACGTGCACAGTCCAGCTGCCTCAACACTGTGTTTCTTTCACTCCTAATCCCCTTGCATGAGGAGTAATACCCAACCATCCACCTCAGAGTACTAAGGCATTTCAAATCTCCTGTTCTGGGACAGTAAGGTTAATAGTGAAAACAGAAGATAGGCATAACTGTTTAGACAGCAAGACAGGAATAACCATCTTGAAAATAAAGCCAACTTGGTGCACAATTTTTCTTAGTATGTTTATTTCTTTTCTCTACATGTTTTGGGCGACTATTTGCCCATCATCAGGAGAAATAACTGCATCTATGCGACACTTGGTATTTGTCACTCTGTGTGGATGACTGTCTGGTGTGCATAACATACATACCAGACAGTCATCCACACAGAATAATAAGTACCAAGAGTCACATAAACACAGCTGTTTCTCCTGATGATGGGTAAATAGTCGCCCAAAACATGTAGAGAAAAGAAATAAATATACAAACAAAAATTGTGCATCAAGTTGGCTTTATTTACAAGATTATACAAGGATGCATGGTCAAAAAAAACATAAAATAGGAATATCCAGTCTTCAAAGGAAACTGCATGCCTAGTTCCTGCTTTCGTGTGGCACACAACACACAGAATAGAAAGTCAAAGCTATGCACGATGCGTGACTTATGTACAGCAGGTACTAGATGGGGTTTGTCAAGTCATTCTTCGACATCAAAGAACCCAAGATCTCTTTATCTAGATACTCCCACCCCCACAATGGATCTTATCCAAAGCCAGTTATATCCAGTCCCTACTTTCACACCCTATTTCTCCAAGATCCATTTTAATATTCTTCATCCATCTTATATATGGTCTCTGTCCTTGAGAGCTCCAAGTCAAAATTCAGTGTGAAAGCTACATTGCCTGTCCATCTTCTCTCCCTCAGGTCCAGAAGTTTCAGATGAACTAAATAACTCCATTGGCCAGAATCCTCCTTCAGAAGCTTATAGTTCCTCAGCTAGTCAAGAAATTCCCCACATTTTTATAGAAACTGAAGGTTCACTACTGTGTACACAGAAGCCCATCATTTGCCCCTATCCTAAGCCAGATTAATACAGTTCAAGACCTGCGATCCTATTCCTTCATGTGTCACTGTAGTACTAAAATCCTATGTATGCTGAGGTCTAACAAGTGGTCTCCTTCCTTCATGCTTCCTAACCAAACTCCTGTATGTATTTATTGCTCACCCATACAACCCACGGGACCCACCCACCTCATTGTTGACTTGATCGTCTGAATAATACTTGATGATGAGTAAAAATATTAAAGCTTCTCATTATTCATGTATTTTCCTCAACAAACTGCACTGGCATTTCCCATAAAAAATGGCTAACGCATTGTACTGTTGGATAGGTTTTAATTAAAAATGTCTGATGAAAATCCGTTAATTAAGAAGTTACTGTTCAACTTACTTTCTTTCCTTTTTCCTGTTCATATTTCCTGGAATTCTTCTCATCACAGTCTGAACTGTCCACACTTGAACCAGATGTCTTGTGTGAATTCTTATTGCTAGATGCCTTCCTAATTGCTTCTGTCTTCCTTGTTTTGGTTCCTGCACTGCTGTCTTCAGACTCAGTTGAACTCATGGCGTGATATGAAGTCTTGCTTTCACCACTTTTCTTAGACTTGTGTTCATCAACATCTGAAGAATCAGTAGTATCTTCTGTAGACTGCTTGCCTTTCATACCTTGTACAGCATTAACAACTGCCATGTTTTCTAATGCATCTGAGGCCACATCAGAAGCTGATCCATAACTGTCCTTCTTAATAGTTTTTTTGGATCTTCCATTTCCTGCTGAAACATCTGATTCTTCAGCAGAATCTGACAGAATTAGTTCTGCTTTTCCTTTCTTGTGATTCTTTTGTGATTCCTTTGGTCTCACTGACTGATCTACAGTCATATATGAAGAATCAGAGATTGTGCGAGTTTCTTGCCTAGAATTTTTCACAGATTTTTCAGCCTCCATGTCAGAATCATAATATTTTCTACAGGTCTCCTTGCCCTTTTCTCTTTTTCTACTTTGCTTTTCTGTTTTTTCTTTGAACATTTTCAAAAGTCCATCATCATCATCAGAATCAGAAGTGTGCATTCTTATTTCTTTCTGCCTATTTGGTTTCGATTTAGTTACTTTAGAATTCTTGTCAGGACTGCTCTCAGATCCCTTTGTTATCTTTCTCAGTTTCCCTTCTATTGAATCCTCTGCTGATACCTCCTCTTCAGAATACGAGTCATTAACTTGTCCTTCTCTTCTATGTATCTTTGTCTTAACAATCTGTGGCTTCTGCTTACTACTGGTGGCATCATATAGACCACCTCTTTGCCTCACAGTCTTCTTTGAAAATGTGTTCACTGGCTTCTCATCTTCAGAGTCTGAACCAGAATCCTTTAGTCTTCCACTCTTAATTGTTTTCTTAGCCCTCGGGTGTTTCTTTTTGCAGCTAACTTCACCAGGATTATCCTCTCTTTTTCCAATAATCTTCTTTGGTACAGCCTTTAATAACTTCTCTTCTTCTGAATCAGAATCCTGTCCTAATCTATCTCTCATTTTTCTTTTAGCCTTTTGTTGTTTACTTACCCTCCTATCTTTGTCAGAAGCAGGGTAACTCACTCCGTGTTTGTCATTTTTCCTCACAGTTGACTTCAGTGACTCTTCTTCCATTGAGTCAGAATCAGAAGCTGTTTCTCTTCCACCCCTCACTCTTGTCCTAGCATTTTGTTGCTTCTCTTTGTTGTTTCCTCTGTCTAAACCAGTAGAAATGCCTCTTTGTTTCACAGTTTTCTTTGCTACAGTCTTCAAGGGCTCTTCTGAAGAGTCATAATCCGAAGCCACTTCTCTTCCACTGTTCACTTTTGCCGTACTAGTTTGCTGCTTATCTTTGTTGTTCACTCCGTCTGAATCAGTAGAACTATGTCTTTGTTTCACGATTTTCTTTGCTAAAGTCTTCAGTGGTTTGTCTACAGAGTCAGAATCAGAAGGCACTTCTTTTCCATCTTTCACTTTCCTCTTAGTATTTTGTTGCTTCTCTTTGTAGTTGTCTCTGTCTGAACCAGTAGAACTGTCTCTTTGTTTCACAATTTTCTTTGCTATGGTCTTCAGTGGCTCTTCTGTCGAGTCAGAATCTGTAGCCATTTCTTCTCCATCTTTCACTTTTCTCTTAGTATTCTGTTGCTTCTCTTTGTTCTCTCCATCTGAACCAGTAGAAATGTCTCTTTGTTTCACGATTTTCTTTGCTAAAGTCTTCAGTGGCTCTTCTGTCGAGTCAGAATCTGTAGCCATTTCTTCTCCATCTTTCACTTTCCTCTTAGTATTCTGTTGCTTCTCTTTGTTGTTCTTTCTGTCTGAACCAGTAGAACTGTCTCTTTGCTTCACGATTTTCTTTGCTATAGTCTTCAGTGGCTCTTCTGTCGAGTCAGAATCTGTAGACATTTCTTCTCCATCTTTCATTTTCCTCGCAGTATTTTGTTGCTTCTCTTTGTTGTTCTCTCCATCTGAACCAGTAGAACTGTCTCTTTGTTTCACGATTTTCTTTGCTATGGTCTTCAGTGGCTCTTCTGTCGAGTCAGAATCTGTAGATATTTCCTCTCCATCTTTCACTTTTCTCTTAGTATTCTGTTGCGTCTCTTTGCTGTTCTCTCCGTCTGAACCAGTAGAAATGTCTCTTTGTTTCACGATTTTCTTTGCTAAAGTCTTCAGTGGCTCTTCTGTCGAGTCAGAATCTGTAGCCATTTCTTCTCCAACTTTCACTTTTCTCTTAGTATTCTGTTGCTTCTCTTTGTTGTTCTCTCCGTCTGAACCAGTAGAACTGTCTCTTTGTTTCACGATTTTCTTTGCTATAGTCTTCAGTGGCTCTTCTGTCGAGTCAGAATCTGTAGCCATTTCTTCTCCATCTTTCACTTTTCTCTTCGTATTCTGTTGCTTCTCTTTGTTGTTCTGTCCGTCTGAACCAGCAGAACTGTCTCTTTGTTTCACGATTTTCTTTGCTATAGTCTTCAGTGGCTCTTGTGTCGAGTCAGAATCTGAAGCCACTTCTTCTCCATCTTTCACTTTTCTCTTGATATTTTGCTGCTTCTCTTCGTATTTCTTTCTGTCTGAACAAGTAGAACTCTCTCTTTCCTTCACACTTTTCTTTGCTACAGTCATTGGTGGCGCTTCATCCATCGAGTCAGAATCAAAAGCTGCTTCTCTTCCATCTTTCACTTTTGTCTCTGTATTTTGCTGCTTCTCTTCATTGTTTACTGACTCCAGTGCAGATTTTGAAATATTCAATATTTCATTTTGTGATTCTGAACCAGTAACTTGTTCTCTGAACATACACTTTTCCTGTGATGATACTGTTTTATCTACACTCTTTTTGAAATTAATTGGCATGCCCTGTTTTGATGATGATGAATGTACAGAGTTCTCACTATCATCAGAAATATTTTCAGATTTTCTTTTATCCTCTTTTGCAGGTGACTTCTTTGTCACATCATCACATGAAATACAATCAACTAAATCACCTGAACTACAGTTTCCTTCCTGAAGCTTCTTCCTTTCTGTCAAATGTTTTGCTCTCAATTTTTTTTTATCATTTTCCTCTTCCTCATTAGCAATGATCTCAGAATCAGAGTCCTCACACCCACTGATTTCTACTTGCCCTTTCAGGGCTCTATTCTCATTATTCTTTTGTGCACTACTAAATCGCCTACCTAGATTACCTTTTTCAGCTGTCAAGCTTCCAAGTGAATCATCCTTCTCGTTGGGGCCTTCCCCATCTTGAAGAAGCTTTTGCCGTTTCTGTATTGGTTTAACACAATTATCCTCTTCAGAATCAGAGCTCATTTGCTGCATCCTGGCTTTTAACTCTGCTGCCTTTCTCTTGTATTTCTTGAATTCAATGAAATCATTTTCACTATCACTGTCACTCTCTTGTCTCCTCCGCTTCTGCTGTGTCCCCACAGCAGAAACAGGATTGTCACTGTCACTCATAATTACTAATTACCACTGCTCATCAGGTCACCCTGTTACAGATGGATCTGAAATATAAAACATATACTTAATTGTCTTCATGGTGAGAATTTTTTCTATTCACTTTGTTGGTTTCGGTTTTCCATTTATATATTAATTCTTTAAGGATTTTTTTAGTATTTAATTGAATGTTCATCCGCTAATATTCGCAAGATCACTCCAGAATTTTCAACAAGATATGAATCTCTGCATTTGACTTAGATGATATGCATTCAGTATGCTGTTGAAATCTATTCAAGGTACACGGTTACTAGGGAGAAAATGAAGACCAGATTACACCCGCATGTTCACATGAACACAACTGCTCACTTCCTACTTCTTTGACTGTCAGTACGTTACTGTGCTATGCATTGGCATTAATAAATGCAGAAAAGGGTTAGAGGTGGATAGCAAAACCCCCAGCCCATAGTCCATTAGGAAACAGAGTTCCACCTAGTTATGTGAAAAATGTGAAAAAATGACACATACATGTCATACTTATTATGATCACAAATGACAAACTTGATATCAGTCTGGCATACATAGTGTTGAGAATTGTAAATTAAAGTTTATTGTCTGAGTTCACACAATCACTCCAATAAAACATTAGTTCTATATCAGTGTACAACACATTATTTTAATTGATAATCTTGTGCTGCAAATATTTATTAAGATATTTCTCTGACATGATTACAGTGCACCATATATTGCCATAAATGAATATCTTGTATGTAAATGGCTAATACTACCAACGATATTTATATGAGGGTGAATCAAATGAAGGTGTCAAAAATTTGGGTAGAAAAAAAAACCCTACTGTGTGCAGCAATATGTATGGCAAGTCATCAGCATGCTTTTAAAGGCTGCACTGCATACAGTACATACAGCAACATGTTTCCAACCTACCTACATTAAATTGGTTGGTAATTTTTTTAAGGTTTTCATTTGACTCGCCATTCCGTCAATAGAAGTATTAACCACATATTAACGCATGGTCTTCATTCTCTGCTTTGTCCTATGATAGATGTATACAATGTATATGGAGGTGGGTTTGCATTCTGTAGTGATATGGTTCAATTACCACCAGGGGCACGCAATGCCCCACTGCTCTGAAGTGTCCAGACCAGGTCTGATGCCTCCTAGTTAATGGGTACCATGTGACGTTTCATCAGGTGTATAGCGGCCGCAGCGTCAAACTACTTACATTCCTTTCAAGCCAAAGTTAATGAGTGGAGTTTATCTCTACTCCCCCTTCGCCTTCACGGCATGCAGTTTACATTTTACCTTACACTAAGGTATATAAATCCTAATTTACACCACAGACGACATGTACTTACAAGGATAGTCCTATTAGTGAATACGACACTTACAGTTTTGCATTAGTTACTTTTGGCGCACTCGACTGTCATTACCAATCAGGTGATTTCCGATACAATTGGCGGGAACACTTCTGTGCGGGAAGATTAGATATTTTTTATGTTTGAAACACATGTGTAATTATAACCGAGTTCAACACAGTTTCGAATTTTGATACTATCAATAAACTGTCAAGAGATCGTTAACTCATTTCAACTAACCCAAGCTTACAGATCTTCTGGTGTGACACTCCATTAATGTATTCTCCATGCGTTTTATTTTTCATCCGTGGTACAGAGCATGTGTAACGACCGTACAACAGTGTGCTTTAAGAGGCAGGAAATGCCGTAACACCGACCTATGGGTCTATACCACATTTGTTATATCTGTGGTTTTTTTATTTTCCTGTAGTGTACCCCTCGCCCAATATTGTACGGGTGATAAAATCGAGAAGATTGAGATGTGCTGGGCATGTGGCTTATATGGGTGAGGAGAGGGGGGTGTATGGGTTCTTGGTGGGGAAACCGGAGGGAAAGACACCACTGGGGAGAGCTAGGCGTAGATGGGTGGATAATATTAGGATGGATCTTCAGGAGGTGGGTATATGGACTGGATTGGGCTGGCCCAGGATAGGGGCTGGTGGTGGACGCTTGTGGGTGCGGTAATGAACCTTCGGGTTCCGTGAAATGCTGGGAATTTCTTTACTAGCTGCAAACCAGTTAGCTTCTGAAGAAGGACTCTACACCATGAAGTAAAAAAGTAAGTGTGCCATGAATGAGAGGTAAGAAAGAAAGTTTTGTCAGAACAACCAGAGTAAGTCTAAGTTATCAAATCAATAACAATGGTTGGCATTACATAAGTCCATGCATGCAAATACCCAGTCACGATATGTAAACTGCAGGCCCGATCTACAACAATTTAAAACAAGGAAAACTGATTTGCATTTCCCAGTGTACCAACGAGAATGCAATCGCCAAATTACTTTTTGGCTCGTCCGTTTTTTGCAAATATGTGCGCACGGATATTACTGTTGCTCTAACGACACTGGGTAATCCATGAACTTAGGCCAGGAATAAGATTGGTAGTAATCTGTGATCAGAATCAGCTGTCACAAGACATGGCTGGGGCGAATTGAGAACGTTTGTAAATGATCCGATGTGTGTAGTGATGTACGCTATACTGCAGAAGACGAGTGTGTTCATAAATTGTTTTGGAGTTGCAAAGTAAAATCTATATAACGGATGCGTTCAAGCTGTTTGTTATAGCCTGACAATTGAAGAGCGCTATGATTCCCATCAGTTTTACGTTGCGGTCATCACGAATTGCACTGACGAAATGTTTATCGACAAGTGCAGTATATAGCAGATCACATTATGAATCCCTTGGTCTCACACCCCATGCTACCCAAGCAGACATCAAGTCTGCGTACTACAAGATGTCGATGGAGTTTCACCCGGACAAGAACAAGGGCAGCGAAGAAGCAGCCGAGAAATTTAGAGCAATCACTGAGGCATACGAAGTATTAGGGAATTTGAGACTTAGAAGATTATATGACAAAGGGATATTACACACTGCAGGTGCACAGTTTGCACACAGTGCTGAGGAAACAACTCAAAGCGATTCTGAATCAAAATTCTATAAATCTCGTGAAAAACGAAGCAAAGCACCACCTCCTGCGGGGAAAACTCCTATCTACAATTTTGATGAGTGGACTTACATGCATTATGGTGCAGCGTTTGCCCGAAGGGAAGAAGCAAAAGCTAGGTATGCAAGTAAAGTTAGACGAAGTGTCGGCGACAGGCATTTTTTCTTCAGTGAACTTTTATTAATTGGGGTTACATTAATTTTGACTCTTGTGTCATTCTCATATATGAAAAATAAGAATTATGATGTAGTTGATGATATAAGTGAGGAGAAGAATGACACAAATTGCCAATCCAATTACATACAAACAGTAAAGTAGGCATTATAATATACAGTAGGGTTTTAAAGTGAGTCTTGTTAGAAACTAACAACCTTATTGGCAGAGTAAAGATTCAGATGTATCACACTCAGGATACAGATTTCCAGCATATAGAAGTCGCATAACTTGACAAAAGACTTCTTAAGGTGTATGGAAGTTTGTTGTTATTTGACTGGCAATATGAGTATGCGGGTGATGTGCCTTCTAATTTGTTTTTTATTATGTGATATCAGTCTTCTGCCATGAAATAGATGAGAACTGGTGCTTTTCTGGGTTATACAGGGAGTAGTGATAATTCCTTACCCACATTTCAGGAATGACAGATTGTCCCGCATCAACATTGACCGTTGCTGGCTGCATAATAACCCAGAAGAACGCAGTTCTTACCTGCTTTTTAGTGGTTTTGCATTATTTCCACATACTGGCAATTAAATCAGAATTCCCCTACATCTTTGAAACTACCCACGTTCAAGTCTTAGTGTATTTATAGATGCAGTTTACTTCCAAGTGTCTTGCCCTGTTTGGATAAGTGAAACTTCTATTCACCAAGTTGCTCATTTTGTAAGTAGTTTAATACATAGTACACATAATTTGTATACAGACTTTTAGAGAAGTATTTCAGATATACATGTCTGTTAAGGCTGTGGAAGTCAGCATTACCTGTTAACAAATATACACAAAAAAGTGTGACTTTCTACTTAAATATTTTACTTACTGAGAGCATGCATAAAAATTGTAGTGTGCAGAGCTGTGTGGTCATAAGAGATCTGTGATCTTCTGGGATTTTACATGCTGTAGATTGGTGGTTTGTTATTGTAAAATCCCAGAAAATTGCTGATTTCATATTCACCACAGCAGAAGCCTGAAATCACACATTTGTTGTTATTTTTATATTTTGTTGACCATGTGTCCCTGTATATTTTTTCAAATGAAGCCAACTAGGTGCACACCACTTCTTAGTATTTTTAGTCTTTCACCGTGCATATTGTACAAATTTACATTTATTTGAATTACCAACACATGCACATTGTTATTAAAACGTTAAGTCATTCATAATTCTCCGACATGTTTCGGTTGTTTCTTCCAACCATCATCAGGGAGCTGCGTAGTTTGACTAAAGTTACTCTTGTGATATATATTTACGATGGAAATGGTATGATGGCAGCATGACGTTTAATGTATGTGATGTTCTTGGATATGGTGTTGCCCATCTTCCCCATGCCCTTCGTTAACTGCAAGTTGCGTTTCCATCGTAAATATATATCACAAGAGTAACTTTAGTCAAACTACGCAGCTCCCTGATGATGGTTGGAAGAAACAACCGAAACATGTCGGAGAATTATGAATGACTTTTAAAATGTTTTTAACCAAGTGAGGTTTT
>Ga0123354_10010395_pt1 | contig 14332 bp, 6 predicted proteins | sample TergutLab28metaG_2_FD_97872 | JGI IMG/M metagenome (GOLD analysis project Ga0123354, IMG submission 97872) | Labiotermes labralis P4 segment gut microbial communities from Petit-Saut dam, French Guiana - Lab288 P4 | ecosystem: Host-associated > Arthropoda: Insects > Digestive system > Gut ... | reverse complement strand
TTTCCCCCCGAGAGGAAAATTTCTTTTTTTGTTTTTTTTTCTCTTTTTGTTGGGGGGGGGGGGGGGGGGTTTGCGTAGCTGCGAAAAGTGACTATTAGCTTCGTCTGTCTGTCCATTTGTCGGCATGGAACAACTCGGTTCAAATTAGATTTTCGTGCAATTTTATATTAGGAATTTTCATTAAGAACTGCTGAGAAAGCAAACGTGTGGTTAAAATCGGATGAAAATGGTGGGCATTTTATATGAAGACCGAAGTATACTAATGATAATATCTTGCTGAATTCTTCCCGGATGTACAAAAGATTTCGATAAACGTTGCAGAGAAAAATCAAGGAAGAAAGGCAATGTACGTACAAGCGTTCGTGTAACCACTTTCACCTTGCAAAAGCAATAAATATTACCAATCCTGAGCGTGTGTTTGTAGGAAAGTTATCCAGCATGAAATGCGCAAGAACCGTGTTATATTATCATCTGTGTAATTTCTGGCTCCACCATATTTTTTCCACATTTCAAAAACGGCATGATTTCGGATAAAAGTTACTGAACACAAATAGTGCAGATAAAAAGTATATTTTAATTTTCTCTACATTCTTTTCCCGAGAAACTTTTCATTATAAGAAGGATTCACCGAGATGTATTATTCACGTACACGCGTCTTAATGCAAAGTAACCGTCATTATTGTCACATTATAATAAAACTTTAAATTTCTCAACACGTTTTCAAACAATTCTCAAATATCAAATTTAATGAAAATCTTTTCGGTGGGACTAGAGTTGTTCTTTATGGACGTACGGACAGGCATGACGAAAGTAACAGTCGCTTTTCGTAATTTTGCGAAAGCGTCTAAAAACACGTTCCATGTCAAATACTTCTCTCCCCCCCCCCACCCCAAGAAAAATGTACCGTTAACGAGATAATTACGAAAAATACGCCAGAACCAGACACGTACGTTACATGAAGAAGTAAGAAAGTTTTACATTGTTGACAGCTGCCAATGTAGCGAGAACTCACTGTTGAATTTCCACGGCAACACTTTTAATACGCCGCTCGCATCGCTTCCAAAGTTACACAAGCGAAATTGTTCGCCTCATACGCGAGTTAAAGAAAACAAACATCGCCACGATATTACGTCGTACGTACACTGTCTGTCTTGTTCTTTCTTGTTACACTATCGACAGATTATCTGCCGGCCATATTTGGCTTCTTAAAATTTACAAGTCAGTACAATGTTTCTGCATACACTATATTCGGGTGCTACTGTGAGTTCCTTGTAAAAACACAAATTTTCGTATTTTTGTGCTGCGATGAAAGCCTCTTGCGGTTACCTTCTCGGCATTTATTCATTCCTTGTTTTATGATTCGCTTGGATTTAACGTCCTTTCATCAGCCAGTTGCAATATAACAATTCCCCTTTAACCACGACTCCGAATAAAGCTTCAGATGGAAATCTGATGCCACTATGGAAGGCTCTGTGTTTCACGAGATGCACAAAGTTTAGTCCTTTTAGTTTACTGCACTCATTGTCTGTCACACATTTACTGGGTACTAGACAAGCTCCACAATTCTCTACCTCTGGTTACTTTCAGTTTTGCCTGGACACACATCATTCAAGATACGAACAACAGTGTTGCACGATTCTCTACCATTATTTGTCTGAAGCATACATGATGTTCCAATTCGTGTACAAAATATATGAGTTTACAGCAACTTTCCCAACTAATTTCCTTTTCAGTGGTTTCAGGATAAAAGCTGTTTTCAAGTACCTTCATAAAGCGTAATAAATGTGATTTATGTTCTGTCTGGTTGTCTTTGGAAAACAATTAAACCAACCAAAAATCTTAAATTCAGACCACTGAACAATACTGAATGACACTTGTTTCAAAAGAATACAATTCAAGTCATGGAATGATAGCTGGGTTGCTAGAATACACGCAAATCACTGAATAACCACTTCTATTACTACACTGCAAAGATCTCCAACACTTGTTCTAATACAATGCCTTTTTCTCTTAACTTGTACGTGCCGTGCATAATACAAAATTTCAGTTTATCAAACCAACCTTCCGTGCACAGAATGTGAATACGATACACAGTCTCCTGCTTGTTTCGGCACTTCTTGAGTACCGTGTTCACATTTCAAGGCATGTAAGTTTGGAAATAAATAGAACCATTTTCTCGTGTTTTTTCACTGAACGAACAATTCACACTAATCTAAGAAAATTTATGCAGTTTTTAAATGTAATGATTGTACTCCTCTTTTAGTTCCTTCATCACCCTCTGTCTCGAAGCCCTGTATCGTGTTAAGTGTTGTACAACACTTGTACCTGGCCTGCCTTGAGTGATAGTATTGAATTTATTATTCAGCCAACTTCCAGTCTGCCCAACTTGTAATTTCAGGAATTTTTCTAACCTGTTTCCCCAAAATCTAATACTTATTAGGTATATAATTGCATACACCGCTATTGTTAACAAAACGGTATATATATTCATAATCATCCAGTCTTCTTCGAATTTACTCTTGAATTGTCTATCTTGAGTACTGTGCTCCATCTTACAACGTTGCCTATTAACCATTAAGAGTTTGCTAAAAACTATATAAAAATGCTTTCTGCCTTGTTTGGATCCACAAACATGGAAAATTAATTTGGTAAGTTGAGTCTTTTAGAAGCGATGAACATACAGAATGTTACGGCTCTGCTAAGAAGTGAAGAAACGTACACAAGAAGCGACAAATACTGTTGTTATTTGATCAAATTCTATTAATAAGCAAATATATGTGCCTAAGAGTCTGTACGTATAACATAAGTAACATCTTTTACTTCCTTTATTACATGATTTGCTTCACTTCCATTTCCGAATTAGACTTTACATAGGTTCTGGCATTAGCCGCAGAATAATTATTGCCCATGTACACCCCATTGCACACGTTCCTAGGTTAGTACTACTTGGAAAGTTACCAAGTTCTGGTTTCTCTTCAACCCGATCATATTCCAAACGAATTCAACTTAAGGGTACTGCATATCAATCTGGGTAATAAATAGCATCCAGTTATTCCTAGTTCCATACCCTGTATAACATAAACATTATGAAAATGGTAAAACTATTTCTTCAGGCAGTGACGTAGTTAGGTTTTTGGCGGCCTGGGCAAAATAACCAAAATGGCCGCCTCTGAGGAAAACAGAGAAATTTAAAAAAATCACAATTACTTATTAAATTTTCTTTTATTTGCCTCGATTATTTAAACTCGTTAAATATTCATTTTGTCACCCTTTACTTCTATCATCGGAGGCGGCCACTTCAATCGTCAACACTCCCCACCTATATTTTCGTGAGCTGCCGCTGCTTTTGAGAGAAGCTTATATTAAATATGCTACAGACAATAGACAATGACCAACGCTGTACCGATGCAACAAATCAATCAGTCATAAACATCTGTAGAAACAATGCGTTCTGGATTAACCCCCCACAGTATACAGAGCATTACAAACACCAGTTATTATAAAGTCCAGTGCTGTGTACACGGACAATTCAGCAAACTCACGTTCTGCTTTTGTATAAATACTCCATATAATCACCGACCTCTCGTACTCGATTCTCAAGCTGATGGCAATAACTTGTGTTGTCTGGTAATGCACGATGACAATAAATTGTGTTGTCCAGTAATGCACACAGGCTAGATGTTTCAAATATCGACCAAATTAAACTCTTTTGACTTATGTAATTTACTAATTCAAAAATCTACGAATAACAATTTAGAAAAGTAGTAACGTTTTGAAAAGCATACCTGTTTTTTGTGTGTTTGTGTTGTTGAATTTGCCCCCATTTTCTAGTAATATTTCAAAGAATACAACTTGCTGCTGCTTTATACTGTTTGCTTTAAGCGCCATACATAACACCTAAACAATTTCACTTAACAACGGTCTCACCATGTTTGAAAAATTGCAGATAATTCACTTCACTATGTGGTTTGAATTTATTACGTTCCTTCCAAACGCTTCGCGAAAGTACTGACCGACAGACATCTTGCCTGCTCGAAACACAACATGCAAACTGTAGGTCTTTACGACCGACGAACTCCGTACATTGTCCAGTCAACGTAATTCGCTTTGACAACCGCCACATCAGAATTACTTATTATTTTTATACCTTAAGCCAACACTGTTTTACACGAAAGAGTAACCGGTTTAACTGCAGACTACAACAAACACCACAAGATCCTTCCGCATTTATCCTCGAAATGAAATGGCCTCTCATGCACACATATCACTCCGCATCCCTCCCTCAAACAAGGAAGTACCTGTGCCGCTACAGCCCTACATAGTCTACACGAGCATGTCACATTTCATATAGCGTTTAAACTGTGAAATAAACATTCTTGACATACGTCCACAACTAAGTCCTTTTTACAATTCTGACATTTTCCATTCTTGGAACTGTTGCTCACATGCACGATATACTAAAGCTTGTTTGATTAGAGTGGTATAGCCACCTGATACGCTAGCGGATTAGGAATGACAGCAGTAATATAAGCAACGCCACAGGTGGTGTCGCTGCCCTCTCCTTGCAGGTTGGTTACTCTGTGGTGAGCCTGCCCGGTAAAGAACTCGCACTTTTCATTCCGGTAAGGAAACGTTTTCTGCTCCAACCCAGCGGCAGTTTGTGAGATAGTCAATTTCTGTCACAGGATGTTACATTTACAGAAACCATAATGGAGAAAGGAACTATACCTTTTGACGTAATACCATTACAAGGTAAATAGACATAAAGCATCTAACTAAAAGTACTGTCGGATGTGCAGTACCCTCTGACTTTGGAAACACTCCTCCTCTTGGAGGAGGTTGCAGTAGGGGTGATGATCTTGACTTGTATTAGGGCGAGGACTGGTTGGAACTTACGAAGTTACGTGGCTTTCCCCAGCTTCTTCAGACGACTGGTGAAACATTGCGTCTGCTTGTCCGTCAACGGCGACCGCCTCATAACCAAATCCTCGTCCAGTCGCTCTACATATTCAGTTTCACTTCTTAAGCCACACATCCGCCGCTGTCAAATGTCGTCCTTTCATAACTCAAGAATCAATCACTAGATGTCACATGCAACCTGCCTATAAGTTTACGTTTTATGCCCACGTCCTTCTGTTTAGATTAATAACTACTTGACACTTGATGATATAATCTAACGACAGATGTCGTCAGTTACGAGTTCAATGTTGCCAGGGTAGGACAATCAACGGCTGCAGAATCTTTTGCAAGGTGTTGCATTACCTATATATAAAGTGACCTGATTTTCTAAAGTTAATCGCAGAGAAGCCGAGAAGCCTGCAACTTTTATTTAAAGATGGCAACTGTGTAATTCACCCTTAGGCTAAAACTGTGTGCAGCGTAGGAATGTAGGTTTTTTGTAGAATTTTTATTGCTTGATTTCATAAACGACTGTATGTTGAAGTCCCATGACGGGTGGAGGAGAAACGTAACGCATACAGAATTTCGATGCTGAAAGAGGGTGGACAGCGACAAATTAGAACACGAAAAAGAGCTGAAATTTTAATACTATAGTGGATCTTAGAGAAATGTAGTTGAAGTGTGTGAGGCAGTGGCGTAGCTAAGTCTTTAGGTGTCTGGGGCGAGTAATCGCAACGGCCATTCATAACAGAAATTGTGAACTTTAAACATTAAAAATAATACACACAAGTAGCTGCTGAATTTCCTTTTGTCTCAATAATTTAAAATTTTATGAGCGAAAAATTCAATTTTTTATTTAAAATTTCCGTTTTGTCACCACTAGGATCCCGCTGACTGGGACGGCTCCACCACTCACTCTCTGTCTTCAGCTCTTTTCATAGAGGCTCACGACTGTCCCACCACGATGCAATTCCCCACCTCACGCCAAAATAAAAACCGCGCAAAATTATTGTGTTGTATTCAGTAGGAGAGGTAGTTTTGTTTAATGATGGGAGAGGGAATACCTAACAAACCATGGGGAACGGACAAGTTGCGCCCTTTCCGTACGTTTACTAAGAACATCACCAAACTCCTGCAATTGCAGGTTTCCCTACAGTCACTGTAGGGAGGAAGATTAACCACATCCCCACGCGTAGAAAAATACCGTGTATGCTTCCGACAGCGATTTGCTTATCAGAGCTGGAACAGAAGACGTGAGCTGGGTAGAATTCAGCAGTCGTAGTCACAACAGAAATGCATTCAGTTGAGCGCAGAGGGTTCATGAGCAATACTGCTGTGAAATGGGTGTCATGTGAGGAAAGAATGACCGAAAGAGTTTAAAATAACCCACTCTAGTATCTTAGTGTAAAAGAGCAATATTCACAATTGTGCAAAAATTTTGATCCACAGGTGTGCAGCTGACCGGAAAGAAAACACGAAAGAGTTATGTTTTGGCTCAAGAATAATTAAAAAGTGTATACACTTTTTGATGGTTGTTTGACCGTGCATCTTCATCATGAAATAAAGTGAAATGCTAACATGATGCAACAGTGTACTTTATGGAAGTTTCCTTAACTCGACATGTTTCGGGCGCTTACGCCCATCATCAGGAACACTAGATGTTAATTTGCAGCATATGGTTTTCTGCACACAGTTTGTAGATGGGTGGTGGTCCTGAGAGCCGCTGCGTAGGTCGTGTATATACACTTTCATGATGTAGATGTATGTATGTATGTGTGTGTGTATGTATGTGTGTATGTATGTATGTACGCAGGCAGAACATGAGTTCAGAGTGGAACTCACATAGCCTGTTGTAGAATTCCAATGATAAAACCCCGTTTTGTTGTGTTTTGCAATTCGTAGAGCGAGAGACTACTTTGCGTAGTTTTTGGAGCATTCAGTTCTTGTGCATGTAAAAATAACTGAAACAGCAGTTAGCGTATATTTTATAATGTTTCATTACATATCGTATATTCAGAATAATACTATTAACTCTTTCCAAAATTAACCTGGTTTACTAATTTGGCAACGAGAAGAGTTAGAAAATGATTGTTCTGATATATTTTCGTACAGAAGTGTTCACGCTTTCTCCCAATAAGGTCCTAACATTACTTCTCTGCTAAGTGTATGGAAATAAATACAATTTGAAACTCTTATCTTGATTAATTACTGGTGCTATGTGAAGTAAAATTAGGCGTAGTCTATGGCTTCCTTCTTCTCGGGGTTACAAGCCGATTAGAGCTTTTCCTACGTGTGAATTAAGAAAAGCAATGGAATTTCTGAACGGAGGTCAGAGAAACACATGGTTTATACAGGTACAGGGCCACAAAGGAAATGCGGACACAATTTATGGCCTATGCTGGATTACAACCAAAATATTTTACGTGTCTTCAATTTATTTCATGTTCATAACAAACTTAAATATAAATCAATTAATATCTATAATATATTACACCTATCAAGAGCGAATATGATTTTAATTATAGAACGGGCTCAGACACAAAGCAGAAGGGGTTTCAAAACACGCAGCACTTCGGCATCTTCTGTTCAGTATATTGCCAGTTCACCTACGCTTACATTATAAAACTTATGGCTGGTGATAAAGCGGGAACAATAATTTTGGCCAGATCACATGGTCATCTAACAAATTTAGGGGTTAGACAAGGATAACAGCTACCTGAGGCCCAATCAACTTGTATCTCGCTGGTAAAATCAGTGATAAGCTGACCGCCGAAGCATTTGAAATAAGAAAATAACTTTTAACCTTCTCCCTGGCGAAGCCGAAAGAGAACGCCGAAGCAATTTTGTAAATTTGATGGGAGCCATCCCGTTGTGTTGTAGTACTAAGTAAAAAGCCGTTCAGTCAAAAACATAACAATATATTCAATAATGTAAATTTTCCTACATGTTTCAGTTACAAGTAACCATCATCAGGCAGACATTTCAGTACATGGACTGAACATGTCATGTCCATGTACTGAAATGTCTGCCTGATGATGGTTACTTGTAACCGAAACATGTAGGAAAATTTACACTATTGAATATATTGTTGTGTTTTTGACCCAACGACTTTTTGGTTAGTTAGTTTTGTAAGGTTGTGAGCTGCTTATTTATGGAGACGTACTTTACATTTCTAATTAATTTTGTAACAACGTGCTAAAAACAGCGACACCCTCACTTATGTGATGAACTGCATTTTTTTATAATTTTTCGTATTATAATAAGTAGCCTAAATTTTTATTATACATGATGCGTAGAACAAGACAGGCAATGCACATTTATATAGCGTAACAATGAGGCGCGTTCTTTCGATCATTGTTGCAGTGGAAAAGCAATAAGTATTACATATTCTGAGTGCGTATTTGAATCCTCAGTTATCCAGCATGCAATGCGCACGCGCTATATTGTCATCTGTGGCGTGCCCTGCTCGCAATATTTTTCCACAATATGTCAGAAACAGCACGATTTCGAAAAAGCTTATGGAGCATAAAATATATTTTGATTTTCTCTAATTTTTTCTCGGAACATTCCTTATTCTAAGAAGAATAGAGCGAGGTAAAGTACCCGTTATTCTTGTCAGGTTTTTAATTAAACTTGAATGTTACCAACAGATTTTCGAAAAATATTCAAATGCCAAATTTCATGAAAATCGTTCCAGTGGGAGCCGAGTTGTTCCATGCGGACGGACGGACAGACAGACAGACATGACGTAGCTAATAGTGGCCCTTTGTAATTTTGCGAACGAACATAAAAATACACATTAAAAATTACACTTTCATTTTACGCAGATTCGTTCTTCATTCTGTGCATTGATTTTCTTGTCGCCTGCGTGCAGCCGACCCAAATGTTGCTGCCCGCACCACATGAAAGGTTACGCAGGCCTGATCTACCTGGTAGTTCTGGAGGTCGGAGGAGAAAAATTAAATTGAACTTTTTGGTTAAATCTTAATATGGCCCTTATGCTCTTCGACCTCACGTACGCATAACAGTAATCGTGCGACTTAACAAATACGATTAGTATAAAAAATAGGTTCGTGGTCTCACTTCACACCGACATGAAAACGTGAAAATTTGTTGACCATAGAAATGTCTCTGCAAAGTTTAGCCTTGTCCTACCGTAACGCGTTTGACCCTTGATGATCCCATGGTTTGTACATTGTTCCTTGAAGACAGACAGACGGACATGACGAAATTATTAATGGGTGGATATCCATGCTTTACAAAGTCCTTGTAAAAGAGTTGCAAATTTATTGACATAAAATTTTATTCGTTAATATCTTTCTGATAACATATAAACCACTTTACAGATCATCTCAAAGTAAAATGACGTACAATCATCAAGTACGCAACATAAAATAACCTTAAAAAGCGTAAACTGTAACTTTAAGGCAATATTCTTGCATGCTTTTGAGATAACTGGAATATATAAAACTACGAAAATTACGTCAATAACATGAATCTTTATTAATTATTACCCCTTGTGTAAAACGTGATCTCATTTTTTTCTATAGAAATTAATGGTGCAATTAAACTTTTAAGAATTTTGTATTTTTTTTTTTTTTTTACGTGAAGAAGGCCAAGCCGGTGAAACATGTTCTAATGAGTAATAAGTATTGATAATAAAAATTTTAATTGCGATTGACGGTTTATTTTAACCCTTATCCTACTAACATGGAAAATATGGTGAGCTCCTAATATTGCTAGCAAATGGCAGATGGGATTTAATTCGGCGTTTAAAAGATTGTTGTAGTTATTGACATTAACGTATTCACGCGGATTTACATTGGATATACTTGTCTTTTTACTCATTACTTTGAAAATATAATAAGCAACACAACACCCTCATATTTGAAAAAGAAAAATTTAGTTTTCTTGGTATCCATCGATAAAATAGTCAAATGTTTTTGTTCAGTTGGAGTTAAATATAATAATTTACTTCGTAATTCTTGTGTAACCACCGCTCTGTGACAAACTACCGATGGTGTTTAAAATTCATTATATTCTCTTACACGGTCATTCCAAGTTAAAATGTTTATACTGATAACATCAACCAAATAAAAAAAAACTTTTTCAATAATTGTCGTAGTCCTAGAGAAACCTGCATTAGTATATATTATATGGCAGTTAGTTCACGCAGTCACAGTACAGGTAAAGGGAAAGAGCTGTAATGAACTACGGGAATGTTAATAAGAATGACTGAAAATGCAAATAAATTAATGTAGTAGAGTGTCAACATAAATCTGAAAGGGAAGTAGAAGTCACACAAATCAACCGTAAAATAACACAGGGACAAAACAAACATGCTCGATTTCAAAATGGCGGCTTTTTGAATAAACAACATATTAATGGGTTACACACATTACTTATTCCCTTGCTCTGTAACCATAAAATAGTTCGAGCCCATTGTTCTTGCTGTAAATTTTGATTATCCGAGCAATCTAAGGAAACATACATAATTAACTGATACTGAAAAAAACAATTACAATTTTCTCTAGTATAAGCTAAAAAACACTTTTTAATTTATCCGATATTTTGTCCGTGTCCGAAAGTCAAATTCTGGAGAGAGACATAACTAATCCTCACATGTCTAAAACAAATCATCAATAATCCTACATACACACATATTTAGCTCTTATTCAAGTGTACATATTAATAGTTACTAAATGTGAGAGTTTTATTTTACATATAGCTATTTGTCTAACAATTGGTTCTTCCGTTTCTTTTGTGAGGGTGTCATTATTTTGATAATTAATGTAGTGTTTTGCCGTTGTGTACAGATACAAATATAAAACATGTTTTCCTGTAATTTTCGTGTAAGAAATCGGAAGATGTTTTGTGCCCCATTTCTGTCTGTGTTTGCACATACTTGGGTCTGTTCTTGATAGCTCCTGTTGCTAAGTTTTACTAATAGTCATTTACCTCCAAAACCTGTAGTATGCCACAAGGTTAGTTCGTAAAACGGTATGAGTTATGCAGTGACGTGACACAGATTATTGCGAATATTTCAAATTAAGTATTACAGTGTTATTATTATTACGTACGGATTATTTTTATTGTAGGTGGCAGTGTATAATTGGTATATAATCGTAATTTTCTTACCTGCTGAAGCCGAGCGCCTGTGTTTCAGAGGGACGTGTTCCTTACTGCCATGTGTCGTTGCTACCAGAAGGTGCAGTGTGTATACGTTAGTTTTCTAGAGGAAAAGGAGTGGGGATTGGATGTATCTAACGAGTGAGAGTGCAGCGAGGGGATTGTTTGAAGTTTTATCTAAAATAAATTGCCATTATATCGACCACAAGGGCCGCGTGGTTGAAGACATGTTCTGTCGTCTATCGCTTAAACACTGTAATTATGGACTAGAATGCCAGTGGAAGTAGGTAATAATGTCCACATCTTCTACGTGATTGTGTTGTTCATCTGTGTTTAGGCCTGTCAACGGAACCCTCAACCGTCCAGAATCCTACCAAATGCCTAAAGTACTCACAATTTTACAATTAATTCTGATCTGGAATAAACCAAGGGGCAGACGCAAATATAAAAATAAACATAAATTCTAATTGTATAAATTTATTTTTTTTAATATAACGTACCACAATTATCAAGACCTTTCACTCATTATTTTCGACCATAAAAATAATAATGTATAAAACTGAAATTTCGTGTAGTGGAGACCAAAACGTAAATTCAACTACATAAACAAATCACTGATAATGTAATACACGCCATATCTTTTAACACAATGCGTTTACAAGATACGTATTTGCGGCGGTGCAGATTTATTATTTTTTTTTTGTGTTTGAAGGAAAATTCTAAGCAGTATTTGTAATGTGATAAATCTGTAATTAGTACGATATTACCCAAACTCCAACTGCAATGAAATTACGCGACGAAGGACTCAGGTGTGTCACTGTCTCATATTCAATGAGATTCGTAAAATGGCAAACACATTTGGCGTCCTTCATTACGACGTCATTTCGTCAGCAATGTTTGTGAGTAATAGTGCCGTTTTCAAGCGCCGTGGTGCAGATGCAGACTGCACTGCCGACCCACCATCAAGATCTACGTTAGCACGGAATATTGTCCTGCAAATCTGAAATACTCTGTAATATTCCGACAGCCGGCGGATATGTATTGATGCTACGGATGCTACAAATGGCTTTTTTTTACCATGGCGCAACAGCCCTAGTGGTTCAAGGCCTCCTCATTATCGAGGATTCATGATCACACTCAAACACACCACACTCTGGACGAGTGATCAGCCCGACGCAGAAACCTGTACCTGGCAAAACACAACGCGCACTTGAGACAGACATCCATGCCACCGGTGGCATTCGAACCCGCAATCCTCGCCAGCGAGCGGCCGCACACCCACGCCTTAGACGGCGCGGCCACTGGGATCGTCACAAATGTTATGAAACATGTTTATTTTACACACCTTGTCGAAAACGTAAAGGTCTTGCATTACAAAATCCCACTCAGGATACGAAAGCATGCTTTTTTTAAATCAATTTGACGACTTCCTAAAGAGGAAAAATAGGCTTCAAGTATCATTGTGGTATTGGTGTGTCCAGTCAAACGTGTGAAACAACTGAACGTTTTCACGAAACTTAGTAGAGGAGTTAGTCCGTTGGAAAGCACCCTTTTGACGCAGTTCCTGTTTCCTAGAACGACGGACATATAAACTTTGAGGCACGAGATTTAACAGCACCACTCCGTTGAGTGTCATAAAATGATTTATGGCAGTTGATATTGGAAAAATTCGTAACTTTTACTAAGGTAATAAATAATTGTGTATTATGCTTACGTTTTGATAGCCACAACTAACGAAACACTAAAGCCAGGAATGTGAAACCTGGCACCGGGATAGACCATTATCATACATACGTGTTTGGCTGGGGTGTTCTTTGCAAGTCATCAATTACAAACATGCCGATGATGTGGATATTTCAGATTACACCCAATAAACTTCAGCAAAGACATACACAAAACCTGTACTTGAATGGAAAATTCTTCACGATATTAAATCAAAACTAGCACACGCGTGAGAATTATAAGAATATATGATAGGAAAGTAGGCCGCAGTGAATTACCAAAATTTCTTTGTTTCTGTGAAGTCCCGTGGCCATCCAATGGTCCTATCTCTTGTTCAACGAATCCTGATGAGTCATAATGCGAGACAGAAGCCTTGGGAGCAATTGACTTTTGGCACGACAGATATATAGGATATATTTTTCGAACACACCATTTATAAGAGTTTTGTGTGTCACACTTCTGAAATTTATAGTTGGAACTGCTCTGTGTTATTGTCAAGACGTCTGCTGTCGCGACGTTAACAAGGACAGGCTAACGATGGTCAAATCTACACTGGAATTTAGGTACTTACATTTTATTTTATGTTTGATGAAGAAGACATGACAATATCTACAGTGTAATGAAGCAGGGATGCGGGTTAGCATTTTAAAAACGTTTATGAAAGTTACACGAATCAAGGTTGTTTGTGGCGGAAATGTGGGTGTTGGAGGAGGAATGGGAAGTGAGCGATGGATTAAAAGGGCTATTAGACACGCATCGGAGTTGCTGAGGTACAATTGGGTAATGTTGATAATGTTGATAAGAGGGTAAAGGTACAGGTAACCCCATTAGCAACCTATGCAGGCTCAGAGGGGAGGAGGAGGAATAGCTCCAACGCATTCGCAACCTCGGCGCTACATAGGGGTGGGTGGTTAGCATCACATCCCGGCCGTTTTACACCCAGGAAGGACGTGCTACCCATTGTACAGGAGGCTTGGTCGGCGAGTTTAGGTCATATCCTATGACCATTAGTAACATTTAAACATTAAATCTTTTATATTGTCTTTTAGGAAAATGATTAGCGAACAATGGACAGAAAAACGAACTACCAACAGTACTCTAGAAGAGTCCTTAAATCATATTTCACTTATGTTTCGCCAACTCTTCATTAAATTTCTTCAGAGTCTAAGTGATACCGTAGATAATTCAGAGGAAAAATAATGCAAACATGGATGCAACTCAGTTTCTGCCGATAATCTTAGAAGTGATACCAATCAAATAATCATATTACGTTGTGTTTCTAGATATCGATATATGAGGCTTATTCAGAAAGTAAGTACCGTTTCGCTGTAAAAAAATCGATTAAAATTCCGTATAAAATTTTATTGTTATTAGATTCTACATTCTTCAAACTATTTTTCCACATATTCGCCGCCATTATTGAGCACTTATCGTTTTTGTATACCCTCCTCATAGAATACGGCCGCCTGCGATGTTAGCCACTACTGACAATGTCATAGAGTAGAGTCCTTGAAATCTGAGGAAAGTGCAGGGACAGATCAGAAATTGTGAAACGTTTGTCGTCACGCACTCTTTCGTTGAC
>Ga0123354_10010394_pt1 | contig 14333 bp, 6 predicted proteins | sample TergutLab28metaG_2_FD_97872 | JGI IMG/M metagenome (GOLD analysis project Ga0123354, IMG submission 97872) | Labiotermes labralis P4 segment gut microbial communities from Petit-Saut dam, French Guiana - Lab288 P4 | ecosystem: Host-associated > Arthropoda: Insects > Digestive system > Gut ... | reverse complement strand
TTACTCCCAGTCCAATCTCCCTAGTAGCAGCTACTAAAGCTTCTGCATTTTCCTTTAGAGTATGTATGCTTCCTGCCAGTATATTAACATCGTCGGCATAAGCCAGCAGTTGATGTGTACCAGTTTCAAGTCACCCCTGTTTACCTGAACCCTCCTAATGGCGTACTCTAAAGTATATATATATATATATATACATATATATATATGATGTAACCCCATTTTCCAGTTTATTTAAACTGGAAAGTTATTGACGTTTCCATTACAACTGCAGAGGCAATAGTTTTCCTTTGGCGTCGCGGCTTACAACGCCGCAAGCTTATGAACAGCTCAGTTCATTTGTGGTTTACTTCACGGTACTATATTGACTTCTAATTTATTGGGCGTCAAATGAAGCGACAGAATGGCCTCTAGAGCAAATTTTGGAAGATGTCTATGTAAGATACTCTCTCGAAAACCTCCAGAACGTCAGATGCCTTACCGCTTAGCTCTAGCGAGCACCCAGAACATATTTGTTGAGAGATGGGGAAGAGAGCGCAGGGCTAACCTGATTTTATTTTAAAAGCTGTTTTATAAAAATGCCATAAATATAACTGTAACATAACACTGCTTGCAAATGCGTGTATATAAATATAACAACATATTCCGTGACTGGGTCTTCTAACTTAAATCACAAACTCTACTATTCTCTTACAAAATAATTAAATTACATATCAATTTAGAATATTTTGCATTTCGTTGGTTTATGTTGTACAATTATATTACAATGCACGGTGCACAAAATATAAAATTTTAAACTTCTTGCTTTTTGAAGTTCACCTAAGACTCCCCAAGTCTATTTCAGTCCTTATAATTCCAATGTACTAGTCATCCGCCGATTTCAGTGACTTATTTTGGCTGAAGGGTAAATCACGTAAAACGTTTGCTATCATTGTCTTCAAAATCTGTGTTTATTTAAATGTCAATTCGGAGGGGCTGCTGGTCTGCAGTGTCCCTTCTGGTGCGCGCCTGGCTTAGCTACCCCACTGCATTACATTTTTACAAATAACTTGAATATGGATAGGATCTGGCTGTACGCTGTTTGCCAGTCACTTGTGTGTCTAATGTGACCAAACTTCTGGTTTATATTGATGTGTCTTTTGCTCAATTAAAAGCTCAGCAGTTTTTGAAATTCGTAAGCTAGTAGGGGGCTTTAAGTATCCACGGACGTAAAGGAGGCCCCCACATTCTGGGGGGGGGGGGGGAGAGAGGGGGGAAAAAAAAAATAAACACTTTTTAAAAAAAAAAAGTCACCAAGTTTTGAAATTTGAAGAGATGGAGGGGGGTTTGAGTAACCACGGGAGGAAAGGGGGCCCCCCAAATTTGGGGGGGGGGGGGGAGAGAGAGAGAGGGGAAAATCTAAATTAACACTCTTTAAGAATAGAAGTTAGGAAATGCAAACACACAATCACGGCATAATGACGACGCAATCATTCCACTTTGGTCAGTTATCTCGAAACCTTGGAACTTACAGAAAAAAACGTATTGGGCATAAAAGTCTCATTTTTTGCAACTAATATTCCAATAGCTTTTCACTCTGATACATGTTTATCGAGCACGCGTGTCTTCATTAGTGTCTGTTATTAAGGTTCTTTTTGGAAAAAAAGAGCCTTACGCGGATATCACGCCAGCCTGTCCGTCGGTGACCTATTATCAGGGACTGAACAGTTCGTCGAATTTTCATGAAACTCGGTATTTTCTTCGTAAAACCGTCGGGTAAGCGTATTCTTGAAAAACAATGCAGTGACAATCATCCTTTACTTAGGGACGTAAATGAATTTCTATCTGTAATTTACAGACTTCTTAACTGATTCTGGTAGAATTCAGTGCACGAACTTTACGTAATGCCGTGCAGCAAACGCGAGTTTCGTGAAAATTGAAGCAGTGAAAGCCCTACGTTATTTAACGGCGTAAATGTTTTTCTTGACAGATTTCGGTCAGATAATTAAATCCCTGTAGTAGCCTAGTGATTTTGGACAAGAGACACACAGATATGATCGCCATTATACATATTCACGTCATTAAAAAATGCATAATGAACAGGGGATAAACCATATCCCGGTATTTATATTAATATGATTTAGATACAATGAACAGTGTTAACAGTTCGTTCTTCTGTTAATACCTTCAGTACTCTGGAGGGTGATAGTTTTAGGACATGGCACGGCTTAGGAGATGAGTCACCAGTCACTAACCTTGGAGGACCAGGATTAATCCCTGGCGAATCCAGGCGGCACTTGTAATGCATAAAGTGGTATTGGGACAAGTTTTGCTCCGGGTACTTCGCTTTCTCGTTATCATTCCATCATTGCGCCATATTCATTCATCACAAACTTTACTATCTTAGCAACTGTCAACAGCATTAAATAACGCACTTAAAACACAGGTATTTTCATTTCCGGTATCTCACCACACACCAACATGTGAAGAGGCTCCCTTCCTCTTACTGTGCAGCATTTACGAAAACAACAGATATCAAAGTCATACTGTGTGATGCATAATGAAATAAAAACAAGAATTACGTGGAATTTAGTATTTAATACATGTAGTGATACAAAAATAAAACAGATTGTATTACTGCCTCACAGTTGATTTGTCTGAAATAGAGCAGTAATCCAGTCTTATTAACAAACGCTTTTAATGAAGAATGATACAATGCACTAACGAAATGATACATGGTACTTAAAAATAACAAAGGTTATATGACTAACACTGAAGAGTTATATGGCAATACTGCATAAATATGTAGGCACGCAGATCACGCTCAGTACCTTATGGATCACGTTTGAACAATTTTGACTATGTCTTTAGTAAGAGTGACCAAACCCAAACTGTCTAAGTTTCCAAGCCACCACCCACATCCTAGCAAGTAACTGACACACAAAGTCTGAAATCAACATTTAAATGGATGCATTTCAAATTAATAGCAGTCATCTGAAAAAAAAAAAACCTGGTTTGGTGAAGGATGTACAGTGAAGTTCCTGATTTTCTGATGCGATACAAACAGAACAATATATCTGACCTAATACTCTTCACAAACTGTCCATCTGCACTTGACATGACATGTAAGAGCCAGTCTTCAGACAGGTGAGAGTCTGGAAATTTGCGGGAGAAAAGAAAAAACCCTTCAACACTGAGCAGACAGTAAAATGTATACAACTTTTCAAAGTCACTGTCATTTGTAACACAGAGCAAAGTAATGTACTTTCTTTTGTTTGGTCTGACAGGAATATTTTGTTACACAAAGCAATACTTTCTCAAAGCATTTTGTCTGGGTTGAGTTTCTTTGAATTAATTTCATGAACATATTACACAGATTACACAATAAAATAAATTTCCACACTGTAACCAAGACATACATTACAGTAACAACTTACACAAGGCAGTTAAATATATATATATATATATAAATATGTCAAATGCTGAAAAATTTAAAGACATGCAGTTAAAGGCGGAACGTTACTCACTCGACTACCATGGTAGCTAACAGCACCAATTACCCAAACATTGTGTATATGTTCATTGTCCAAAAATGAATGTATTTTAAGCAACGGGGTACAAGGGTGGATGTACACCTCACAATCTAACCTAGACAAGCACATTGTGACACACTACATGCACACATTACAGAACAAACAATCCTTTAATGTGAAAAACACTATGGTATAATTTCATTAGAAAGACAATTTGGCTCCTATTACCATTCAAGTATTACTCACATTTGATATATTGTACTTCTCCCTTGTACAAATCAGTCAGCTTAGTGAGTAGATTACACACTGCTCACTAAGCCGAATTTTACACCTGGTAACTCATTTTGCTGACCTTGCTGTTGAAATGTATGTTGTACTCACTGAAGATGGCCCTATGAGGGCTAAAACATATCCGAAATGACACAGTTGTTATTAAGGTGGTGTTAATAATGTGTGCATTAGTCAGTTTTTATGTGAAATATGATACATGCCTGACTGTACTGGAACTGAAGAACTCACAGCTCTGCATTCATTAAAGTGGCCGATTAACCTGCTGGCACAATCTGATTACCACAAGATAGTACCCCAATTCAGTATCTTTAATATCTGTGCAACGTTCAGTGGATTAAGTTGAAATACTTGATTTTTTTAAAACTGATCTACCATACCTGTAGGACAGTTTTATTTAAGGCACTTATAAAGGAAAAGACACAATCACTGGCAACTAGCTTCCTAGGTGCCCTGTGCATGAAGTTTACACCGTCAACAGCATGTTAAACCTTTGCTGTCCCTAACGCTCCAAAGTGCTCGAGATTTAAATGTCCCTTGCTGGCCTGAACGCTCTAAAGCGCTCTTGTTGTCCTCTTCGTAAATCTATTGCATTGTGTGAACGAAACAGGAGCCCTCTGTTGCCTGACATGATGAAATCACTTAGTAAGCATGTCTGCAAGTTATAAACATGATCCAAGCATAACTATCGAAATAGGTCATGGAGATTCAAGTTGGAATGTTAGTCTCTTGCTGAGGGCTCAACTGAGGTTGGAATAATGGCATCTACATCTTGTGCCTCGCGTAAAAGAGTAGAAGATGCAGAAATTTTCCAAGTGTTAGAAGAGAGTACAGACAGTGACGTCACAATATTTTCATCTGAGGATGATGAAGATGGTAATGAACCTGACAGTGATGAAGATGGACAACGGGATGACAATTCTGAAACAAACGAAGATGGAGGCACTCGTACTAGCGGCCCAAAAGCTCCTCATCTGAAATGGACTAATATCCTAAATATCAAGGAATTAGAAAATACGAAAATTTATCAGGTCCTAAACATTCTTTACCAGTTGGCAGCAGTGAGAAAGATTTTTTTGAGCTATTTGTGACGAATGACTTTTGCAACAGAGTTGCAGAAGAAACAAATAAATATGCAGCTTTATCACAAAGAAAAGCGGGGACAGTGGGTAACAACTGGGAAGGCACAAATGCCAAAGAAATCCAAGCCTATATTGGAATTCTGATTTATATGGGCCTTGTTGACCTACCAGAGATTGAGGATTATTTTCAAGGTGATTTCTGCGTCTGTCCTATAGTGAGACAAGCCATGACAAAAGCGATTCAAAAAACTGGGACAATATTTACATCTGAGTGATGGAGAAGAAAGACCTGACCAGCAAAGTGCAGATTTTGACATCCTGTATAAAGCAAGACCAGCACTAGATTTGATGGATAAATTCACACAAGCATACATACCAGGCTGCGAACTTGCTGTGGACGAGGTGATGATTGGTTTCAAGGGGAGATTTTTTCTGAAACAGTATCTACCTGGAAAACCAAATAAATGGGGGATCAAGGTTCGGGGTATAGCTGACAGTGCCAATGGTTATCTTCTAAAATGTGACATTTATAAAGGAAAAAAAGAAATTCGACAACAAGACCTTCTACTAGGGGAACAAGTTGTACAACAACTTACTGAAAATTTCTGGGGAAAATGGCATCATATTTTTTATTTTGACAATTTTTTCAGCTCCACAAATCTTATGAAAATTCTACTGGAACAAGAAACATACAGCTGTGGCACTACAAGGGCAAATAGAAAAAACTGGCCAACAGAATTTAGGAAACCAACTGTCCTGAAATTGAAAACGGGCGAGTCCAGGAAAATGCAGCATGAAGATGTGGTGGTGGTAGTGTGGCAAGACAAACGTGTTGTTCTCCTCCTTTCTACAAATTCCAATCCCTGGACTGATGGTTCAGTCACAAGAAAAACAGGAAAAGGCAATGAAGAAATTGAAATTGCATGTCCTCAAGCCATCATAAATTACACAAAACATACGGGAGGTGTGGATGTAAGTGATCAGAAACGCGAGTACTATGGTGTCGGCCGATTTTAAAAAAAAATGGTGGAAATTTATATTACATTTTGTCCTAAATGTGTGTCTTTTGAACTGTTTCATCTTATATGACCTGACAAATCATCCCCCCTCTACAGCACATGGAAACAGGCAACTGACCTTCAGACAAAACTTGGTGCGTCAGCTGATTGGTACATTAACGTCTCGCAAGCAGGAAGAGAATTTTGCCTATCAGAACTGCATTCTCTAAACTTTTCCATACTTTACAAAAAGTATCAGGCCGTGCAAAAGTGTGTGCTTTGTGTATACAGAAAAAGAAAAAAGCTCCATCTGGAAGGGGTAAACAGGCAACATATAAATGTAAGCAGTGTGACCTTCCATTGTGCCATGTGGGGTGTTTTTTGGAATACCACGAGCATCGAAATGTGGAGGTGCAAAATTAGGCAAGTAGGTTATTACATGCATAAATTTATTACAAATAAGATGAAAAAAGAGTTATCATTCTGCCTTTTTTAGTTTAATTGTTATGATTTTTTTTTCCTGGAGGGGAGACCTGTTTCTGGTGTAGTACGTAAATTTAAATGCCCGCTGAAAAAACGCGGTCTTTCTGCCCATGCAATAGGGCTTTAAATAGGAGTGGCAAAGGGTTAATGATTTCAGCAATGCAACCAAACACCAAAAACTGTGAACACATAAGTACAGAAACAAACAACATGAAATTCAAGTTTAGTTACTATCACTAGTATTTAGTGGGCAACACTATAGCTTTTACTGTTTATATGATTCAGAAAGGTATGAACATCTTTAAATGCTTACATGCTGCATACACAAATGATTCTGATGTTCTATGAACTAGACTAACAATACTTGGCACCTTTTACTGCACTACCCAATTGTGTGTTACCATCAATGTGCATTACAGTTATCACAGCAGCAACAGACAAAAGAATGTACCTTACATATAACAAAAATATTGCCACAGACACTTGACAGGAAACCAAGCAACTGCAAAATATTACAATGTCCTCATCACAGATGCAAATATTTTCAAACAAACAAACAAACAAACAAAGGGGAAAAAAACACGCACTCACATAACAGGAAGCTGAAAACAAGCATTACAATCAAATTATGAAATACACAGCAAAAATTATGGATTTTAATATATAATCTAATTATCATTGTTATTATTAAATTTTAATAACAATATTCTACAAAGCAATACTTTGAAAATGACTTTTCATTTTTAAGATAATAAACTAAATGACAATCAATAATCTCTACATTGGATCCACTGGAGATATTAGCCAAATACACTGAATAGTAATTTGGTAGTTACGTAAAATGATTTATTTGTATTAATAATCGAAAGATACCATTTGGTCAAAATATGTTGTGTCTGTATTAAAAGAGCAGTTCAGATGGTAATAAAATAAGTTTAATAATCTTTAGTATGTTGAAAATGTGGAAGATACGTCATATAGTTATGACAATCATATTTTTAAGTAAATTCAAATTTCACACACCTATATGAATTCCCTTAGTAATCCCAACAAATAAAAATTATTTTATAACCTGCCTTTGTAGCATCAGTAAATCGATACCTGTAGTAGACAATTTGTAATTTGGCAGTCCAGATGTTACACAACTGACAATGGACAAGGTAGGTTCAATTAAATATTTTTCAAATACATGACAAAAAAAATCAGAAGTACATTATATATTAGTATGCCAAACAGAAAATATTTGCAAGTCTTGCAGTTGCTTCCATATTTTATATTCATAATATGGCACACACTTAAATTGGATTTCTGCAAATCACTTATCAGACAGTCTTTGTATTACTAACTGTTTACCTAGCAATAATAGATTTTAACCAGAAAACAAGTTTTCAGTATGTGACTAGCTTACAAAAGGTCTGTTCTTAGACAAAGCCAACTTCTATCATCTTTCAATGGCTAAACAGCTGTACCTCCCTGCAACACCATTGTCTTCTCACCTTATGTTATTAATCGCCCTCTTCCTTTACCATTTACCATTCTGCTAGACGTACCTGCACTTGCCGGCCTTGATCCAAAAGGCTGACTGTACACATCAGCTGCCACATGTTGCATCATACTCTGCATGTTGCCAGAAGCTGGCTGCTGAGTTTGAGTGAACTGATTATTCAAATGTGCCATGTGATCATGGGCAGTCGCAAAATAAGAAGGCATCAACAGTGGATTATACGTCTGGATCCCACGCAATGCTGAATCATTCAATGATGTACTCTCTGTACTGTTCAAGTATATATTTGGATTATTTGTCTGGTTCATATGATTTAACATGAAAGATCTATCATCCAGTGACCTATTTCCTGCACTGTTCATGTTCATATATGGGTTTGGCATCAGCAGACCACTTCCATCTCTGTTAAAAGAGGAGGTTTCAGACTGCACTGGTTCATTTCTGGGAGCCACAATCTGATTCATTGATAATGATGATGGATTCAACAGTGGAGACACAGATGGATTTAACAAATTATTATTACTCTGCAGGAGCAAATTGTTACAATGTGTAGGTAGCTGTTCAGGTAAATTCATCAGTCCTGGCATCATTGGTGTTACATATGATTGCTGTGCTTGCAATGCAGAATCTGGGTTTTTATTTGGTAATCCTGTAGGATGCATAATTGACATTTGAATCAGGTAGTTCATTGTCATCAGGTGCTGCTGATGTTCCTGTACTAATAATTCGAACAGCTTTTGGATGTCAGTATTTGGTAATACCTGAAAAGTCTGATTTGGAATTTGCTGAGCATGACTCTGCATGCTTATACCCACGTTTGCAGGTGAAATGCCAGTACTGGGGCAAACTCCAGCCATGGAATTCACAAGGGGAAATAAAGGCGTGGCTACAGAGTGCAACTGAGTAGCGTATGTACGAGAATCTGCAAACTGGCTGGGAATTTGGCATTGATGTATATCATGAATATGAGTAGCAGACATCTGTACAGTTTCTCGGCTGTCCTGCAATGGTGACAGGTCAAAGTTGAGGTGTTCAACAGGAACTTCAGAATTGTGATTTTTATCATACGATAATTGTGGTTCATCACTGCGCACACCCTTACTGCAATAATTATTGTGTACATAGTCACCACAATCTTCAGACTTGCTAGCAAAATGGTCACTCATACTGTTTCCTGGCAATCCTACACCTTCATCTCTCCCAAGGCTAGTTTCTTCTGTCTTATAAATACCAGCATATTCAGACAGAGACCCATGTCCCTTCACTTTACTATCAAAACATCTGTCTCCTTGACTCTTCTTTCTGTCCAGTCCATTGTCCTTCTTTGTCCACTCCACATCACTGCTGGATACAGGTTTTCTGTCTGTAAGGTTTTGGTTTCTAAAATCAAAACATTCTTGATGCTGAATCTTTTTCAGCGATTTCTCCATCCCCACATCCAGAGATACATAATTATGAGAAATGCTTACCTTCTGACTCTCAAACAGATTATTTTCTGGATTCCAGCAAACCTTTTCCAGATCTTTGGGCACAAAACCTCCAAAGTTTTGATCATGTTCACCCTCTTCATCTTCAATTTGATCCTCCTCTTGATTCCCATCAATCTTTCCCTGATTTCTGCTGTCAATGGCTTCAGATATGTAACCTTCAGTCTTGCTTTCTCTCCTGTTTCGCTGAGAACTTTGCACAACCTCACTCAAGTTCTGACCATGGTCATCAACCTTTCCCTGAGTTCTGCTGTCACTGGATTCATATATGTAACCCTCAGTCTTTCTTTCTCTCCTGTTTCTCTGAGGACCTTGCACAAGATCCTTCAAGTTCTGATCAAGGTCACCCTTTTGTTTTCCAGTTTGCTTCTTCTTCGTTAGCTTCCTTTCAATCTGTTCCTGAGTTCTGCCATCACTGTCTTCAGGTATGTAACACTGACTCACTGTCCTGTTTCTCTGAGAACAAGGCAGAGGCTCCATCAAATTTTGATCATGGTCACCCTTCTGATTCTTAATGTCACTCTTGCTCTTATTCCAGTCAACTTGCTCCTGAGTTCTGCTGTCACTGACTTCAGGCATGTAACATGCAGGCCCGCTCTCTCCAAAATTTATATCTGGATTAGGTATAGAATTCTTCCAAATTTGATTATGTTTCATAAGTGGACATTGGTTTTCATTCTGCAGTCTAGCTGATGCCTCATCAATCTCAAACCTGTGTTGTGATCTGTACTGTCCAGTATCCATAGTTTTTATGTTAGACACTTTGTTACTTGAAAGGGATTCCAAAGCATCATTCCTCTTTTGGTTTCTTCCTCTGATCCCACACTTTTCAGCAGCTTTGTTTACTTTGCTGGTTGCCTGGCTGGTTCCCATGTCCCAGTCCTCACACTCTGTACTGCTGCAACTGGAATCCTGCATCTGGCCAGCCACTGTCAGACTGCTCTCATGCTGAAGAGAGAGACTTCCATCCTGTATCATTCTTTCTGCATCATCCCATGATTCATTCTTTATGGGTCCCAGCGCTGGCAATGGCATTATGTCCTTGACGTTACTGAAATTATTTGAATGACTACTTTGATTCATATAGTTTAATACGTAAATGCATTTTGAGACACCAATAAATCATGTTTTCAAAATGTTACAGTCAACACAACATTACATTCAGTAAGAATAAGGCTATATGTTTCAACTAAAAATGATTAGCCATCATCAGGCCTAATTACAAGAATATAAAAAGGGGGTAATTAGGCTTGATGATGGCTACTAATTTTTAGCCAAAACATGTAGCCTTATTCTTACTGAATATAATGTCCCATTGACTGATTGCCAGATTCCTTTCCATTTAATAATGTAACAGGATGTGCCACCATAAAATAAATCATATTCACCTGAACACAAGAGACAGCCTCATAACAATGGACAGAAGGAAAATAACATAAAGATTCACTTTACTCAATGAATACTTACACAAGCTGTATCAATATATTTTGCACCAATGCAAAGCTTATGGTTTCCACTACTCAATTTACTCCTACTTCTAAAAAACAGGAAATAACTATGAAATAAGTGTTTATGTGAACAAGGTTTCCACTGCGGTGAAACCCAAAGATTCATCATAGGCCTCTCAATCAACTACAGTAAATTTCATACCATTAACTCTTTTGATCTAGTGCCAAGGTTAAACTGAATGGAGCTATAACCCCACTCCCTCTAATACCTTCATGGTCTGTACAGGGCAACTTTTACCTTTTAATACCTAATAAAATTCTTGTGTAAATAAATGACAGTTCTACAACTGTTCCAAATCAATTTAGTGAAGAAATACAAAATGTTACTGACAGATCAAAGACTGAAAATAAACCACTCCTCTTATTCAATTTTTTAACTTTTCAAATAATTCCATTTTTTCATATTTCATTCTATCTAATTTACTACTAGTACGTAGGTGGGCTGAAAAGTTTTGTCTCCAGCTAAATAAAAAATGAAGGAAGTGAGACATTTCAGTGGAAAAATAAATTAATCTACTATTCAATTTTTAACTTAATATAAGACTTATTTCCATATAATACTGATCACATCCTAAGTTAGTGTACATATATTTATGGAACTATGAAGAGGTGAGTAAATAAGTGCAGGTGTTAGTATAATAATCAGCTGATACTCAAAATATGTTGCTAGTATAATAAAGCTGTGTTGGTAAGTTACAAAAAATGTCAGTTGTGTACACACACAGAAACAGCTGTACATAACAGAAAGCAAAACATGGTCAACATTACAATAGTTAACTGCTGTTAGTTTGCCATGCAGCCAGCAGCAAAAGGCACAGAACTATCACTCCTGTTCCATGTTTGTAGCTAACCTATCAGCATCACATCAAAGAACAGTACAATGATATAGCTATGTGTGAACCACTACACGTATATGATGTAGCTGGATGGGTAGGACATGACACACATTGGCTTGTGTTACAGCATAACTTAATTCATTTACAACTGTCTACTGGAACACTGAGAAACAGAAAAATTCTCCTTACCATGTATTAGTGCTTGTGAGTTCCAAGTGGTCAGTCTTGGAAAGATCAATCACGCGATTTTCAGCCTCATGTGTTTTCAGGCTCTCTTCTAAGGCAAGCTTTAGTAATGCATCCTCACTTGCTCCAGCCCCATAGATAGTTAATGTTCGTGTTGGAACATCAGGAAATAGATCCGCACCAGCCTTCTTTTGCCAGCAAGTTGTCACAGGGGGTATTGGCTGCAAGTAGACTGAAAGCAAACATACTCACACATCCTCAAGTTTTCAGGGTGACTGCATAACAACAAATGTACAATATTTGTATATGTGAAAAAATCCCAATGATCCCAGTGGGAATTTAACCTGCGACCTTCTGGCTTGTAGTGCAGTGTCTCAACCGTGCCACTGCACAGAAAGAATAACACAAATAACGATAAATCTGTTCTTCTGGGATGTGGCACTGTGTCACCAGGTAACTGACCCCCACATTTCAACTGTGAAGTCACCTTATTTTCAAGGGTCAAAAGTTCAGAACAAATCTTCCTGAACTTTTTGACCATTGAAAATGACAGAAGTTAAGCAGTAGCAATATTTACCTCCAGAAGAGTTCTACTGGCCAACCTTCTCATTCCAACATTCTCAGATAGTCAGCTCAACTGAGTGATTCTATGGTATATTCAGAGACCAGCAAAATCTAATGTTACTGTACACAAGTGTCAGTTATAATGCACTGCATGAATGCTTGAAAAGCTGTGTTAAATGTAAAGCGTGAAGTGAGACTGACAGCATATTTATTACACCATCAGAGATGTAATAAATAGTAACTGTGTATGTGAATTAAAACTATATGACACATCAAAGAACAGTAAGTACTCCTACTTCAAATCCAACTTTGCAGTTTACAATTACTCTTTCATAATCTTTAAACCCACAAATTCCACAAAGACCCAGTCCTAACACAAATGTCCCCTAACACCTACCAACCCAACCCCAGGAACCACTCATGTACACCTACCCCACATCCCACAGGATTCACAGCAAATACAGAAGACACATCCAGTGGATACCCAGCACACCAAAAGTGGATGTAATTATGTTTCTCAGGTTGCCAATCATAATAATTAAGAAAATAAATCCAACATTTCAGAGACACACTTTGTCTCCAGCATCAGAAAAAAATATGATTATCAAGAGACCTCTGGTCACACTCACTCACTTCTCTTCCTCTCACACACACAAATCAAGACCAAACCTCCAAGAACAACAACAGCCTGTGGAGAACACTAGGCAGTCAAGAGCTTGATGACACTGAGATGGGTTTATATTAAGCCTCCATCTGCCATCTAACACACGTCGTCCCCATGCATAATTCAGGGCAGGCCTTCAGTGCTGTGTGTATTTGTACAACCAAATTTTTTCCAGATGTTGGAGACAGAGAGACTCTCCAAATGGATGTCTCTTCTGAACTGATGTGGCTGGTCACCACAGAAGGTTTTATCACAGTACACATTACACTTAGCACTCCAAACTGGATTACTTAAAGAACAACAAAGAGCTGGCTTTTAAATCAGACACTCCCATTTCAAATCAACACTTTCAATTTTACGAATACATGTCAGTGTTATAAATTCTAAGACATATCTACAGAATTTTGGGCTTCTAGGTCATTTTTATTCATACAAATTTTCTGTTCAGTTCTTATTAGAACTATTGTTTATTTTGGTACTTGTTTTCTCACATTACTCAGGTTAGATTCACTGTTTAGTCACACACTTGCCACTGATATATGTATATATCCAGTGAAATATATTTTGAGAGACCCTGAAAATGTATTTTGGAGAGAAAAAAAGAGCTAGAAACAAAATTTAGAAAATGCAAATTGGTTTTTAAGATGCACTACCATTACTATTACTAACTCCTGATGTATGTGAACAGATGTGATGAACAAAGCACACTTGTTCCACACTGTCCGTATCCCATGTCAAAATGTGTAAGGATCACGACATATGAAGTCCTCACGGCAGTCTATGTTCAGATTAGGATTTTTTTTAATTTTTTTTTTTATTTTTAATACTAAGCATGCTCCATTACATTGTGCAATACTACATGCTATGCTTTCTTTGATATCTCTATTGTTCATTCTCTATTAAAAGTTCGAAATCTATTGTATCTATAAATTCACAAAATGCTTTCTTATGTTTTGATATTAGTTCTTGTTTAATTTCTGTCCAGTTTCGTTCTTGTTTAATTTGCTGTTTTAAGATCTCTCGTTGTGTGCTGGTCTTCTCACAGTGGAATAGTAGATGATCCATTGTTTGGTCGTTGTGGCCGCATATACATCTTGCGTTGTCCCTTAGGTGGAACCGGTTGAGATATGCCCTTGTTTTTCCGTGACCGGTCAGCACGGCTGCTAGCTTTGCGTTTAGTTTTAGTTTTATACCTAGTCTGTTCTGCACGGATGGAAAATATTG
>Ga0123354_10010392_pt1 | contig 14334 bp, 15 predicted proteins | sample TergutLab28metaG_2_FD_97872 | JGI IMG/M metagenome (GOLD analysis project Ga0123354, IMG submission 97872) | Labiotermes labralis P4 segment gut microbial communities from Petit-Saut dam, French Guiana - Lab288 P4 | ecosystem: Host-associated > Arthropoda: Insects > Digestive system > Gut ... | reverse complement strand
CCGGTCGACGCGCTCGGCAATATCTTGCATCGCCTGGGAACCGAGCTTGTTCCAGAAGGCGAACCGCTTGGTCTTCTTGAGCCGAGTGATATGCAGCTTTACTCTATTTGCGCTGATGCCCTTGCCAAACAATCTGTAGTGCCGCCGATGCAAGGCGATGAGATGGTTATAGATCATCCCGGCGATATTGATTTTCCGGCTCAGGCGTTTGTTTCGCTTTGAGCGATGCAGCTTAAAGGTATAGGCGCGCATATCAAGACGGTTAATGTTTTCATATTATGCGCAACATCGTACTCAAAATTGCAGAAAATTACAACAATCTTAACGGAAAGCGCCTTATGTCCTCGCCCTGAACGGCGGGGTTTTACGGCGTGAGGGATATTTTTTTTGTAATGAATTGTTCAGGCGCTTATCAAGCAGAGACAGGGACGAAAGGTCTTGGGCCGCAACGAACTTGGTATTACGGACCGGGGGCCAGCCGGGTAGGGATTTACCCTTTCGGCTCCGGCGGGGATAGGATGGGACGCGGGATTTCGCCTTGCCCGGTGGTGAGTTGGCGATCCACCGTGCCTTGAATGAAGAAGAGGCGGAGCAGCAGCCAGGCATAGGCCAGAACCGCCAACACGGCGAAGACGGGTTGAAAAAAGCCCAGCGGACACAACACCAGCACTGTCAGCCAGTGGAGCAGGATGACCTGACGGGAATGGAGTTGCAGAGGGAAATCGTCATGGCGACTGATCACCGCCAGCCCGCTGAGATTCCAGCCGTAGAGGGCGGTGAAGGCATGGAGGCGGAGCAAAGGTTGGCTGATTTCCGGGATGTGCCAGTTGGAAAAAGAGAGAAAGATGTAGGAGATGCCGGTGAGCGAGGCGACCAGCAGAAACAGGATGCCCGAGGTCAGGTAGGCCTTTTGCTGCGATGGGATGCCCTCGTGCCAGTATAAGAAAAGGATGTAGGCAACGGTCACGAACAGCAGGCTGGCGATCGCCACCTGGGAGGTGAACATGCCGGCCAGGATGAATCCGAAAAAGATGATCACCCCGAGATTGATGGCCCAGAAGGCGGCCTCCTTGAGCGCCCGGGTGAGGGGAAGCGCCTCCTTTTTCATCAGGCTGAAGATGACCGACATGGAGATCAGGGAGATGGGGAAGGAAAAGCCGAGAAAAAAGGTGTCGAGCCGGAGTTTCTCGATGGTGAACCAGTGCAGGTAGATCGAGTTGCACATCACCGGGCTGGAAAGGGTCAGGCCGCAGGAAAGACAGAGCAAGGCAGCCTGGTGGAATTTGCGCGCGACCGGTTCCCAGCGTTCGAAGAGCGCGCGCGGCAACAGGCTGCCGAAACGGTCGATGCGGGCCCGTTCCACCAGCCAGGCCAGGGCCAGAGGAATGACCATAGCCGGCCCATACCACCGCATGAAGGCGCAGACGGCAAAGGTCAGGGCCAGAGCCAGGAACAACAGGGTGCGGCGGGTAAGAACCGGCTTGCCCTCGGTGTAGTACATCAGCAGGGTGCCGCCGCTGCACAGGTTAAACAGGAAAATGTGCAGCCGCTCGAAGTTGATGGTCTCCGGGGGAACCAGGTGGTGGAAAAAACCGCAGGCCAGGGCGGTGGTCATCATGGTTGCGAGGATGCTTTTGAATTGCCAGTTCACTGTTCAGCGCTCCAGAGGATGGTCTTCGCCTTTGCCGAGAAGGTTGCGCAGGGCCAGGTCGAGATCGGCATGGCGGAAGACGTAGCCGGATTGTTGCAGCTTGTCGGCGGCCACCCGGCATCCGCCCAGTACAACCTCGGAAGCCATCTGGCCGTAAAGGGCTTCCAAAACACTGGCCGGGATTGGAGGCAGCAGGGGGCGGCCCGTCACTCGCGCCAGGCTCTGCATCAACTGGCAATTGGTCACCGGATGGGGCGCGGCGATGTTGACTGGACCAGCAAGGGTGTCGCAGGCCAGGGCGTGCAGGATAGCGCCCACCATGTCGTTGATGGAAATCCAACTGAGGTGCTGGTCGCCGCTGCCGAACCGGCGGGGAAAACCGAGCGCCGAAGAGGCGAGCAGTCGCCGGAGCGCGCCACCCCTAGGGGTGAGCACCACGCCGATGCGGAGCAAGACGGTGCGGATGCCAGCCGCCTCGGCTGGCCGGGCCGCTTGTTCCCACAGGAAACAGACCTCGGAGATGAAATCGTCTCCGGCCTGGTCTTCCTCGCGCATACAGCGATCAAGGCTGTTGCCGTAGAAGCCGACTGCCGAGGCGCTGAGCAGCACCTTGGGCCGGACCGGTAGCCCGGCAATGGTCCGGACGATCAGACTGGTCCCCTGGATGCGGCTGTCGATCACCCGCTTTTTTTTCTCCTCGGTCCAACGTCCTTCGCCGATGTTGTCGCCAGCCAGATGAATCACCCCGTCGAAAGGCGGCAGCCCGGCGAGGTTGAGAGCGTCCTCTGCCGGGTTCCAGTAGATTTCCCGCAGGCGCCGGTCGGGCTGACGCCGGACCAGGGTCCAGACCTCGTGGCCGCCGCTGGTCAGCAGAGGAATCAGGGCCTTGCCAAGCACGCCGCTGGCGCCGCTGATCAGCACTCGCAGTGGGATACGGCTGCATTGCCGGTGCAGAAGCAGATCGTCGTAGAGGGTGGCGTGGCGGTAGCGAAAGATGCGATCCAGGGTCCGCTCGACCATCCTGACGGCGCAGCCGGGCAGTAGGGCCTGGCCGGGCAGGGCGAAATCGATCTGATCCTCCAGGCGGGCGCAGTCCTGGGTGTCGGCGAACCGGTGGGTGTGGGTCCAGCGGGCAAAGGGGCCTCGCTCTTGGATATCGCGGAACATGACGCCGGGAATGTTTTCCACATGGCGGGCATGCCAGTGGAAGGGAAAGGGACCGGCCCGCATGGCCATGACCACCCGGCCGCCTGGATCGAGACCGCCCTCGCGGGTCACGACCCTGGTAGGTTCCCAGGGAGGGACGAGCCGGTCCAGCGCGCCCGGCCGGCTGTGCCATTGGTAGAGTTCCTCGGCGGAGCAAGGAAAAAGGGAGGCGGCAAGAAAACGGTGCTCAGCCATTGATGATCTCCTCTAGGGCCGCCGGCAGGTCCGGATTGGTGAACAGGTAGCCGCTGTTGATCAGGCCCTGCGGCGGCGCCTTCTGCCCCTTGAGCAGGGAGCAGCCGAATTCGCCCAGCAGCCCCATGGCAAAGGCCGGAGCCGGCAGGCAGGCGGGACGGTGGAGGGCTGCGCCCAACTGGCGGGCAAACTCTTTCTGCCGCACCAGGTGCGGCGCGGTGCAGTTGAAGGGTCCACTGCATTCCTCGGCGCTGAGAAGAAAGAGCATGGCGTTGACCAGGTCGTCGAGATGCATCCAGGGAAACCATTGCTGGCCGCTACCGATTGGCCCGCCAAGACCGAGCAGAAAGGGGGTGCGCATCGCGGCCATGGCTCCGCCGCCCTTGCCCAGAATCACGCCCAAGCGCATCAAAGCCACTCTCGCGCCCTTGCCAGCCGCCTTGCCGGCCTCAGCCTCCCAATCCCGGCAGACTCGAGCCAGAAAATCGCTGCCCGGTCCACTGGTCTCGTCTTTTATGGTTTCGCCGCCGTCGCCGTAGTATCCGGCTGCCGAAGTGCTGAACAGCACGGCCTCGGTGGCCTCGGGCAGGGCGGCCACCAGGTTGCGGGTGGTGAGGATGCGGCTGTTGTAGATCGCCTGTTTGCGGCGTTCGGTCCAGAGGCTGAAGACCGACCGGCCGGTCAGGTTGATCAGGGCGTCCTGTTCGGGAACCAGCCGCTGCCAGTCGCCGGTCCGGGTGGTGTCGGCCACCACATGGGTGAGCAGCGGATGCAGGGTGGGCTGGCGCCGGGCACTGCTGCCGATGACCGTGACCTCGTGGCCCGACTCCAGTAGTCGCCGGCTGACGGCGGAGCCGACAAAGCCGGTGCCGCCGGTGATGAGGATTTTCATGGGGAACCTCCGGGCGCGATTGTTGACCGCGCTTTCCTGTTGAGCGCCATAAACATTTTGTTGGTGCAGGGCAAAGGGCCAGCGGCCCGAGGCGCAATTCCCAGAGAGCGCGACTGGGCCAGGGCATCGACCTTAAGCGAATCGTTGCGAATGCCCTCCTCGTTGCCTCGCCGGTATTCCACACCTTCCTCGGCCATCACATCCAGAGGACTGACCGCGTATATGCGCAACAGGTCGATGAGGCGCTTTTCCGTTTCTTGGTCGTGCCGGAAGAGGACGGCGACGCCGCCATCGCAAACAAAGGCGTGGACGCTGTCATCCGGATTGAAATGGAGACCGTTCGCATCCGGGTGGCGTGGGTCTGCGGTGAGAGAAATTTGTTGAGCGCCTCGATCTGAACGCACCCGGCCAGGAACAGGGCTCGGATTTTGTCCATGGATGCGATGGCTGCCGCCGCGAATAAGGCGCAGGGGCGTCAAGTCCGCATGGAGATTATTCGGCGCCGTTGACAGCGGTCTTCTGTTGCAGTTCCGGATAATATTTTTCGATGCAATCGGGACAGATGCCGTGGGTGAATTCGTTGGTGGCCCGTTCCTGGACGAACTGCCTGATGTCGTTCCTGAAGGCGGGGTCCATCCGGATCCGGCGGCACGAGGCGCAGACCGGCAGAATGCTCTCCAGGTAATTGATCCGGGTGAGCAGCGTATAGGTGTGGCGGATGATCAGGCTGCCGACAATGGCGATGACGACACTTTCGAAGAGGGATTTCCGCCAGTTGATCGGGGTCTCGGCGCCGCCGAGCAGAACATGGGAAATGTCGAGAATCTCCCCGAACCAGGAAAGGGCGATGACGAACAGAATGGCGGCGAATTCGTACCCGCAGACCTTTTTGGCGATCAGGTTGGTTGGGCGCTGTTCCATGGGGGGCATCCTCGGGGGATCGACTTTCGGGACAATCGGGCGCCGCATCCGGGGCGGCGGGCATCCAGATGGCAAAAAAAAACTGGCAGGCGATCCGAACCGTGGCGGAACGGATAATCTTATCATACTGTGTTTGCCCCCCCGATGCACAGGGGAAAAGCGTTGTGCTACGCCAGCGCTGATCGGCCGTCGACATGGCTGATGACTATCCGGGGCGCATCCAGCAAGATGACTTCGGGCTGAAGCCGCCGCAGCTCGTCAATCTGCCAATCGCCGCTCCGGGCCAAAAGCGCCAGGGCCTCCTCTTGGGAGGACGCCAGCACTACAACGTCGGCCTGGAGGTAGTTTTCCTTGTGAATGTGCGGCTCGTCGAGCATGGACCAACTGGAAAAATGTTTGCTGTGACGCCAGATAAAAAGGTGCATGGGACCTCCGGAAAGTTGAGGCGGGCGAAAAATGGACGCAAGGCCGGCGCGACTCTCTCCACTGTACCTTGATGTGGCTGTCGGTGCAAATCCCGGATTCTCCCGTTCTAAGGGCCGGGTTCTGCGTTGACCTTTTCGGCCGATGGTATATAACTGTCGCCAGTGCAAACGTTGCCCGCATGGTGGGCGGCACGGGCGCTGGCTGCGGTCCTGGCCGGAAGGAGGAGCATGGAGATTCTGATCATCGGCGCCGGCGCTATGGGCGGTCTGTTCGCAACCCGGCTCGCTCCCCATGCGCGTGTCCGTCTGCTCACCACCAATGCGGACCATGCCCGTGCCATCAGCGACAAGGGCCTAATGCTCACCACCATGGCCGGCTCGGTTTGCACGACGGCGGTCACGGCCCTGACCGAATTAAGGGAGGACGACCGGCAGGCCGACCTAGTGCTGGTCTGCACCAAGGCCCGTTCCACTGAGTCCGCCGCCGCGACCGCCGCGCGGTTCCTGGTCGGCGACGGCCTGGCGCTCACCCTGCAAAACGGGCTCGGCAACTTGGAGCGGCTCGTGACCGCAGTGGGCGCGGACCGTGCGGCTGCGGGCGTCACCTCCCAGGCGGCCACGCTGCTGGCGCCCGGACATGTTCGCCACGCCGGCCGCGGCCCCACCGTGCTCGGCTGTGGGCCAGGACAGGCTGGGCGGCTTGCGGTCGTCGCCGATCTTTTCAACCGGGCGGGCATCGAAACCAGGGTGGTCGACGATGTCGACGCCTTGCTCTGGTCCAAGCTGATCGTCAATGTCGGCATCAATGCCCTGGCCGCCCTGCTGCGGGTGCCCAACGAGGCGCTGACCCTGGCGCCGGAGTGCGAGACGCTCCAGGCCGACGCCGTGGCCGAGGCCGAGGCTGTGGCCAAGGCACTGGGTATTGAGTTGCCTGCGGGCCGGCAGGTGGATCGAGTTAAGCAAGTGTGCGGACAAACCGCCGCCAACCGCGCCTCCATGCTTCAGGATATCCTCCGGGGCGCGCCCACCGAGATCGACGCCATCAACGGCGCCATTGCCGCCAAGGGACAGAAGCTGGGCATCCCCACCCCGGTCAACCAGCTGCTCACCCGCCTGATCAAAGCCCTGGAAGCCACTGCTTCCCATCGGATCGAACCTTTTTCTTCCGCCACCTCACCCCAGGAGACCCCATGTCCCAGAAAAAGTTGACCATTCCGGATATCCGCAACCGCAAGAATGGCACCCTCATTTCCGAAATAACCACCTACGATTATCCCTTTGCCAAGTTGGCGGATGCGGCCGGGATGGACATCGCCCTGGTGGGCGATAGCCTGGGCATGGTGGTGCTGGGGTACCCGGACACGGTTTCGGTGACCATGGAGGAAATGCTGCACCATGCCAAGGCGGTGGTGCGAGGGATCGAACATGCCCTGGTGGTGGCCGACATGCCCTTCGGCTCCTACAACAGCTCGGTTCCGCAGGCCATCGGCAACGCCAACCGTCTGCTCAAGGAAGGGCGGGTTGATGCGGTCAAAATCGAGGGCGGGGTGACCATGGCCGAGACCGTGGCGGCCATGGTCCGCGCCGGCATCCCGGTGCAGGGCCATATCGGTCTGACGCCGCAGACCGCCATCAGCCTCGGCGGCTTCAAGGTTCAGGGCAAGAGCGCCCAGACGGCCCGGCAGCTGATCGACGACGCCCGTGCTCTGGAGGATGCCGGCTGCTTCTCCATCGTGCTCGAAGCCATCCCCGCGCCCCTGGCCGAGCACATCACCAAGGCGGTTGCCATCCCCACCATCGGCATCGGCGCCGGTCCGGGCTGCGACGGCCAGGTGCTGGTGATCCATGACCTGATCGGCCTCTACGACCGCTTCGTACCCAAGTTCGTCAAACAGTATGCTAGGATCAACCACCATGTGTTGGCCGCCCTGAGCCAATACAAGGCCGAGGTGGAGAGCCGCGCCTTCCCGGACGAAGCCCACAGCTTCACCATGAAAACGGAAGAGCTGGACAAGCTGATGCGGTTATATTGAAAAGTGCGGAGAATCGCCCTCCGGTGCGCCCAAGCCCTAGTGGCACGGGACAAGCGGGCGGCTTACGGAGCGGGTACGGTCTGGTCCAGATCGCGGTAGGCGGCGGGGACGAAGCGCGGCGTGCAGATGGCGAGAAAGACGAGGTCGTCCGGGCCGGTGTTGGCGATCCGTTGACGGCAGCCTGGCGGAATGCGGACCACGTCATTTTGCCGCACATCGCGTGGCGCCTGGCTGCCCACCTCCACCCGGCCGGTGCCTTGCACGATCAGGTAGCGCTCCTCGATGCCCTTAAGGCTGTGCCAGCGGGTGATGCGGCCCGGCTCGACCCTGGCCCGGGCCACCGAGACCGCCGGATCAACCGGGATATTGTGCAGTTCGACGATGAAGCAGCCTTCCTCAAAGTAATATTCGTCCGGCGTCATGATGCGACTGTCCCTTGGAGCGAAGAAGCCGCCCGCTCGGATATGAACGTTATGCCAAGGCTTTTGATTTTTGTTTAATTTCAGCCTTTGATTGCTTAAGCTTATCTTTAGCCACAGGCAACCGTTTGACGATATTTTTATAAGCGGATTATCTGATGCACGCGGGACGCGGTTGATAGTCGGAAATGCGGCCGGTTTTTCCGTGGTCCTGCACAAGAGTGCCCCAGCCCGGTAGCCCAGGCAGGACGCCTGGAAGTCTGACTTCACCCGAGTTTTTGCTCGACGCTCCTCACCTTGTCGGCCATGCTCTGGTCACGGTCGGTGCGGGTGCCCAGCTTGATGGTGGTGGTGATGCGCGGCGCTCCCATCTCGTGGACCCGCTCGTGGCACCGCTTGATCGCGGCCATCACTTCGTCCCACTCGCCTTCGATGTTGGTGCCGTAGGCATGCAGTTGCGACTTGAGCCCTGCCTCTTGCAGCACCCGGTGGCATTCGGCCACATATTGGGATACGGAAATGCCAACGCCCAGTGGCACCAGGCATAAATCCAGAATCACGTGCATACTTTCTCCTTCGCTCCGGGAAAACCAGTGGCAGCGGTTGTCAGTTGGTTTGGATGATTTCAGGTTGATCAGGGCCATCTGTCCGTCATCAACTATAATGATATTACCCTCTCCTTACCTTTTTGACAATCGACCCATAATCTCCCTGATGCGCTACTCAGGTGGCGCGTTGTTTCCTTTTTCGCTTCAGCGCGGGGTCAGCAGTATAGAGCTTGACGCTTCCAAAGGTGCAAACAGCCTAAGAAGCGGATATTGCATGACTTGTCGCGCGAGCCCTGGTTCGCAACACGAGACCCGGCATGTAGAGCCCGTCGGGATTCGGCGCCTGTGGCCTGATCCTGTCTTTCTTCAGCCTGAACGGTCACTGGCATCGGAGCATGGCCAACTGCATGACCAGGGGCGTCTCAAAGACCACGCCAGCCTTGCCCCATTCTCGATATCCGATGCTCACCCAATCGCCCTGCTGATCCCAGAGGTCAAAGCCGAATTTCCATCCGCCGCACTGGTCGGTGCAGGTGTACTCATGCACCGGGCCGTAGTAGAGAAAGCGCAGGTCATTGTTGTCCTCGCTTTGCCGGGTCTGGCCGATCAGCACCTGATCGGCCCCGCGCGCCCTGGCCTCGGCCAGCACGGCGGTTTCCACGTCCTTGCCCGTGTATTTGGTCGGAAATTGTACCAGCGCCTCGGCAAACACCCGACAGGTTCTGTCCACCTGGGCCGGTTGAAAGGCCACGGCGGTCGCCTGGGTGGGCGGATAGACAGGGCCGGAGTAGGCGGTCGATGCGCCCCCCCCACCCAATCCGACCCATTTTTTAACGGTGTTCTTGACGCCGCAACCCATGAGGGCAACAAGGGCGGTCACGATCAAAAGGCAACGAATTGTTATCGACATGGACACACTCCGCAAAAGTTTCGATTTTCTGCTCGGAGAGGGTGCGGTTGCCACCGCGTCCGGGCGTGTTGCCCCAACAAAAGCAGGAGCCGGGAAAGAAAGCAAGCAGAAAAGATTCCTCACGCAAATCTGTGCACGAGACCGGTTTGTTGCCGTCTTGAGGAGGAGTTGTCTCCGGCCGTGATACGAGCCTCCCTGGTAGTGTTGACCGTTTGTCATTGTAGTGGCGGTCATGGTGCCTGGATTGGCCAGGGCCGTGATGCCATGTCCGGGCCAGCAGCACCTTCCAAGGACAAGAAGGGCGGCTAAAATGGCGCTGCCAATAAGTATCCTGTTCATTGCTCTCTCCTGTCATTGCATTAATGGATTGATGGATCGGGACGAGCTGCCTTGGGAGAAAGCTTGCGCAATGCCATGAGCGCAGGGAAAATGATTTTTGCTAAAAAAATGAATGTAATTGAGATGTTATGCGAGAAGAGAGCCGTTTGAAGCCTGCGTCTGGCCTCTGGGCGAATATTTTTTCCCTGTCGTCGGAACAGTGGCGGGGGCTTGCTGAAAATATATAGTTAAAGCAAGTAATTGTGCGTCGAGAGCGCTGAGACTTTCTGCTGCGGCAACTGTGCGGGGTGGATAGTTGTTGCCCAGGGAAGCGCGGTGGTCCGGTCAGTCGATCCTCGGAAAAACCATGGAGTGGGAGCCGGATTCTCCAGCCGCCACCCGGTTCCGGTCATTGACGTCCACGCCCTGTTCCTACAGTTAGGCAGACGGGTAGATTGGGGCGGAAACCAAAGGTCACGGGAATCGTTTTCGGGCGATATAACTTTTTTTGAGTGTTTTGTTGACAAGTTGGCATTGTCCTTTATTTAACAAGTATATCCGGTATATTGCATTGAAAGGTCTATAGTCTTTGAGAAGGGTGGCCAGCGCTGCGGCCGCCGTTGAACATTCTTTTTACCTCTTTGATGACCCATGCAGATTGCCACCACCCACCGCAACACCGATTTCGACGGGTTGGCCTCCACCGTGGCGGCCACCCTGCTCTACCCGGGCGCCGTCGCCGTCTGCCCGAAAAACGTTAATCCCAATGTCCGCCGCTTCCTCTCCCTGCACAAGACCTCCTTCGATATCATCCTGGCCGGCGAAGTCGACCCGGAAGCGGTGAGCCGCCTGATTGTCGTCGACACCAACCAATGGAGGCGGCTCGACCAGGTCGACTGTCTCCGGGGGCGGGACCAGGTCGAGGTGCTGCTCTGGGACCATCACATGGGCCTGGGAGACATTCAGCCCACCTGGCAGTGCGTTGAGAAGATTGGTGCCACTATCACCCTGTTGGTGCGTGAAATCAGGGAGCGGCGCCTGCAACTCACCCCGCTGCAGGCCACCTTGTTCCTGATCGGTCTGTATGAGGACACCGGCCAGTTGACCTTCAGCTCCACCACTCCGGAAGACGCCCGCGCAGCCGCCTTTCTCCTGGAGCAGGGCGCGGATCTAACCATTGCCGTCGATTTCCTCAACATGGCCTACGGCGAGATGCAGAAGAAGGTGCTGTTCCGCCTGATGCGCGATGCCGAGCAGCACGATATCAAGGGAAAGAAGGTGGGGATCGGCGTGGTCCACATCGACAGGCATGTCGAACTGTCTATGGTGGTGCAACTCTACGGTAAGATCGTCAATGCCGACGCGGTGTTCGTGGTCTTTGTCAACGAGGGAGGGAATTACTTCATCATCGGCCGCAGTTCAGCGCCGGAGATCAATGTCAACAACCTGCTGCAGCGATTCGGCGGTGGCGGCCATCCGGGAGCGGGATCGGCGACCATCGCCGACCCCATGACGACACCCGGCCAGGTTCGACAGAGGATCATCGACGCCCTGCACGAAATACCGCACGACGCCGCCCGGGTCGCAGACATGATGTCCTTTCCGGTGACCACGGTGTCGCCCGAGACCACCATGAGTCAGATCCGGCGCATCATGGAGGAGGAGAGGATTCGCGGGGTGTTGGTCGAGGAGAATGAATGCCTGCGCGGCATCATCGTGCTGTGGGATTTGAAGAAGCTGCGGCTGAACAAGCAGTGGAACAGCCCGGTCAAGGCCTTCATGAACCGGCAGGTCACCACCATCGCGCCCAATGCCCTGGCCAGCGAGGCAGCGGAATTGATGGTGCAGAAGAACATCGGCCACCTGCCGGTGGTGCAGGGGGAAAAGGTGATCGGCATCGTCACCCGCACCGATATCATCAACTATCTGTACGGCATGTTGCCGGCCTGACTGGAACGGGAAAGAGGGCGCGGTCCTTGGGGATCAGCCCGGAGGCCAGGCCATGTGGCGGCCGCCCAGGATGTGCATGTGCAGGTGAAAGACGGTCTGTCCCGCCTGAACGCCGTTGTTGCACACCAACCGATAGCTCGGTATGCTTTCCTTGAGGGCTATTTCGTTGCCCACCCGCATCAACTTGCCCATCACCCTCTCGTCCTCCTCGGTGACGGCCTCCGGCCCGCGGAGATGTTTTTTCGGAATCACCAGTATATGGACAGGGGCTTGGGGGGCGATGTCGCGGAAAGCCAGGATGTCGTCGTCCTCGTAGAGTTTGCTGGCCGGGATTTCTCCTCGGATAATTTTGCAGAACAGGCAGTTGTCGGGCATAAGAACCTCTCGTATGGGGGGTGGAGACCTACTACCGCCGGGGAGCGACCCGCGGCAGCATCTGGAAGACCAGGGTATTGTCGATGCCGGCAATGGAGACTGGCTCCATGGCGATGGGGATCGACCGGGATCCGACCTTGAGGTTGATCGTTTCCAGGGCGTCGAGGTCGACCGCGTATTCACGGCCGCCGAGGGCGCCGAGCAGGGAGGATTGCGCATCCTGGGCATTGCCCTGGTCTTGGGCGGTATCCTTGAATTGGGGGGTGACGAACAACTTGCGTTTGACCGGGTCGAACCGGGTCCGCAAATCGCAGGCCACCGGCAGGCGGACCTCTCCGACTCGGATCTGGAGGTCCTGCCCGGCAAGGTTGGTGTTCACGACCAGGTTTTTCCCGGAAAGCGTGCCGCGCACCGAGATGAGGTTGTTGCGGATAGCCAGTTGGTCCACCGATTCGACGGTGATGTTGCCCTGCAACTGTCGGCTCTGCGAGGGGATGTCCAAGGGCAGGGCCTTTTGCAGGGAGGCCAGCACGGTTTCCGCCGGCAGGGTCAGAACGATGTTCCTCTGACCATCGGCGCTGGCGGTCGAAAAGGGATACAGGAGCAGGCCGCACAGCAACCAGAGGATACGCAGGGGATTGATGTTCAGCATGTTGACCAAACGGGTGAGAAAAGCGGCAGGTCCATGGCTTGGCCCGCCGCTGGGTTGATGATGGTCACGCCGGCAACAGAGATTCGGATAAGGGGTCGAAGACGGCGTGGCGTTGTTGGTCCGGATCGCAGACAATGAACCGTTACGGGAGAAAATGAATTAAGATGCTCGATTTTTTCCCCCCTGTCAAGCTGACGGGTATAAAAAAGGCCTTTGCCTATCGGCCGCGACCAAGTCATGACCGGAAAAAATAAACTGCTGCCGCGTCTGGCGGTCGATCGGGAATGCTGCTTCAGCGATGCTTCCCCGGAACTGCTGGCAGCCATCCGGGCCGAGCTGACCATCGACAACCCAAAATACCAGGCCGCCAAGCAGTTCGGACGCTGGATCGGCAAAAAGCTCAAACCGAGGCTTTTCTTTTTTCGCGAAAGCGGAGGCCAGTTGTTCTTTCCGCGCGGTTTCGGCAACCAGGCGGTGCGGCTCTGCCGCCGGATAACCGGGCTGACGCCAATCATCGACGATCGGCGCCGCCGGCTCTCGGAAATCGAGATCCCGTTTCATGGCCTCCTGCGTTCTTACCAGGAGCAAGCGGTGGCGGTGATGTTGGCGCATTCATTCGGCGTGCTTGAGGCGGGCACCGGCTCGGGCAAGACCGTCATGGCCCTAGCGATCATTGCCCGGCGGCAACAGCCGACCTTGATCGTGGTCCACTCCAAAGAGCTGATGCGTCAGTGGCAGCAGCGAATCAGCCAGTTCCTCGGCATGGAGGCTGGCCTGGCCGGCGACGGCATACTCGATATCCGGCCAGTGACCGTGGCCATCGTCAACACCGCCAAGAAGCATCTGGACACCCTGCCGGACCAATTCGGCCAACTGGTGGTCGACGAATGCCACCGGGTGCCAGCCGCATTGTTCACCGATGTGGTTGCCGCCTTTGACTGCGCCTTCATGCTGGGACTGTCCGCCACCGCATTCCGCCGGGAGGATGGCATGACCCGGCTGATCCACATCTACATGGGCGAACGGGTCCACGCGGTTGATAACCGCATGCTGGCGGCCAGTGGCGCGGTGGTGCGACCGGTTCTGCGTCAGCGCCCGACCGGTTTCGTCTATGGATATCGGGGCGAATACGCCCAACTGATCAAGGCACTGGCCGCCAACGCGCCACGCAACCAGTTGATCGTCGACGACATTCTCGCCTTGCTTCGGCAGGACCACCAGGGCACCATCCTGGTGGTGTCGGACCGGGTGGCCCATTGCCAGGCCCTGGCCGATCTGCTGGCCGACCAGGGGGTGTCCGTCCCGGTCCTGACAGGACAGTCGCCGCCTGAGGAGCGGATGGAAATTGTCGAAGATGTTCAATCAGGACGAATAGTTATCCTGGTTGCCACCGTGCAGTTGATCGGTGAAGGATTCGACTGTCCAGGTCTGTCCACCCTGGTCCTGTCCACGCCGATCAAGTTCGAGGGACGCCTGTTGCAAGTGGTGGGGCGGATCATGCGACCCGCCGAGGGCAAGGAGGCCCTTGTGATCGATTATGTTGACGAGCAGATCCCGGTTCTCCGGCGTTCGGCCGCCGCCCGGCGGGCGGTGTTCGCAGCATGGTGAGCAATGCCTTTCTTCGGGGCAATATGCTTTCTGGCCAAGCAATCCTCTTTGAGCGACTGGAGCAGAGCCTGCCGGAGATATGCTCCTGGATGTGAAAGAAGATGAGGGCATGGAGCAGGTCTTCAAAATCCATCTGCAGCGGTCTGTTGCCTCGGGCGGTGGGTTTTTGAATATTTGCCAGGGTCAAACATAACGGAGCGCAAAGGTGTTTGCAGCATCGCGGGGTCAGTT
>Ga0123354_10010391_pt1 | contig 14334 bp, 8 predicted proteins | sample TergutLab28metaG_2_FD_97872 | JGI IMG/M metagenome (GOLD analysis project Ga0123354, IMG submission 97872) | Labiotermes labralis P4 segment gut microbial communities from Petit-Saut dam, French Guiana - Lab288 P4 | ecosystem: Host-associated > Arthropoda: Insects > Digestive system > Gut ... | reverse complement strand
CATTAACTGATCCTTGCAACCTTTACTTCCAGGGTGACATCCTTTTTGCTCTGCTGGTAGTAAGCTCTGCTCTTCCAAATGTGTGGAAATTCTTTTAGCTATTATTCCTGTTAGGGTTTTGTATTTATATGTTTATTATTATTATTATCATCATCATCATCATCATCATCATCACCATCATCAGGGCTGAAATAGTGTTGTGTGCGTTAACTTTAAGGTGTATTTCAGTGTCTGTTTCTTTTCCGTGACCTCTTGCCTTTCGGTACGTTGGCACATCACTCACAAACACACGCGCCCCCTCCATACAGTAACCGCGCCTACTGACCTTGCCGCAAGAGGGGATTTTTCACACAGGCGTGGCGGTGTGCAGGCACTTTGCCAGATGGGCAAAATTCTTAATAAACCTGAAGTACAAGAACAATTCAGAATGGTGTGAACTTGGTTATTGGTACTGAAATGCAATTTATTATTCATTGAAGTGATCGTAACTCCAGGTATGACTTTCACTGTCAGTATATTTGATAGTCTTTAAGGAAGAGTATAAACTGCGTATGTTCGAATCTAAATGATCGAAAAAGTATTTGTGCCTAAGGGGAATTACGTGGAGTATATGCAGGTCGAATAGTGGTTAAAGGCGACCATTGAAAGACTGGATGCAAGACGGTATTAACATTTGCAGAAGAATCTTTAATAAATTGTATATGAGAAATAAACTAGATTTAACTGCCAAAGGATAGTGGCAGATACCTTCCTTAGCGTTACGGATGCTGAAATCTCCCATTTGACTAGTCTACTATTGATTTCGCTACATATTCACAAACTGTTCTGCACCGTCTACTAAAACACGACCACTCCGATCAAGGCGCGTACTTGGACCACTAAGTCATAGTAATTTTCAGTTCGAATATTTTTTTCGGGGCACATACTTTTCTGTGCTGTGATGTGCCTCTAGGCATGTCTGGGGATAGAAAGATCTGCCTTGCAAATGGTCCTGAAGCGTTTGAAAGGACCCAATACATCGTCACTGAAAAGAAGTGTTAGTGACATAAACCTGGTTAGTTAAAGCAGTTCAGAATATTTTACCTAGCTGTCCCCCTTCTGAAAACTTATAGAGTGCCTCCCTGGACGGCCAGTTAAAGCAGGAAGTCGAACTAAACGAGTCGCCAAAACGCCATGCAGTCCAATTGCTACAGAAGTGGCGTCGGATAAAAGGAAGGGTGTATGAGAACAAAATTTGAGCCAAGTATTTTGGCTTTTACGAAGTAACAAAGGAATGAGAGCAAGGAGAAAAGTACACAATCAGGATCTCAATAATTTGTGTTCAAGGAATATATATATATATATATATATTGGGAGGGGGGGGTGCTCGACAGCCCTAGTTGGTTAAGACCTTCCACTGTTGAGTTCCGCGATCACACTCGGACACACCGCACTCAGTAGGACTTCTCTGGGCAACGAATAGTAATATGCCGACGGTGAGATTTGCACACAGTAGTTTGGTTGGAAGACTCTGGAGACATAGAAATTTTAATGAGGGTACTTTAATTATTAACCAACAAATGCACTATATAAAATTTCACATTAAAACACTTAAAATCGCTCCGACATGTTTCGATCGTAAGATCATCCTCAGGGAGCTACGTTGTTCCTTGCTAAAGACAAGGAACAACGTAGCTCCCTGAGGATGATCTTAGGATCGAAATATGTCGGAGCGATTTTAAGTGTTTTAATGTGAAATTTTATATAGTGCATTTGTTGGTTAGTAATTAAAGTGATTCTACGAAATGCACGGTGCAACAATGAGGACAATGAGGATAATATTTAAAAACGTAGTGTGTGGACTGTAGTGAAGTCGGATGGCACTGTGTGAACGAGGAATGGTTATTGACGTTTCATACGAAACGGGGAATTTCTAGACTATCTAAAAGATTTCCTGCTAGGCAAGAAGGTTTATGTCTTGAGTAGTCAGTCAGAATTGTTAATCACTGGGAGAATAGCATTGCGGACTTTTCCAGTAAAACTCCTTGAAGTGTTTAAAACCAGTGGAGGAGATATCTTCTTTCCTTTTCTTTTACGAGTAAGAATGGTCGCTGAAAAGTAACGCTCTGAAGTTTACGATGGGGCGGGGGGAAGAGGGGGCGAGTATCATTGGTGGTTTCACACGTTCGTGTGTTCTGAAATTCTGCTCCTTAATGCTGCCTGTTTGATTCAGGTTTTTGTTCTCTTCGTGTGATCGCCTGCACTAAGTTTTTGAGCTTCCGGAACAGATGAGATCAAGTTTAGTTCTATGATTGCAAACTCCGCACTGTCTTGTTTCAGCTCGCTCTTTTTCGAGAGGAGGCCCTTCCACTTATCAAAGAGAGAGAAAAGCTTTGTGATCGTTTACGATTTAATTTATCCTTTGCTGAACGTCAAGCTTGTGGTTTGAGTCAAAAGTGCAAATGTCAAAGAATAAATTTCAATAATAGCAGTGAAATAATGCCGCACAGGCAACAGCTCGAAGAAGAAGGGGAAGAAGATAGAAAGAGTTGAAGGAAATAAAATAACCGGAGTAACATGCTGCATTGTTCAACCTGTGATTCAGTTTCGAAATTTCCCACGACTTTAGCATAGCCTGACAGGCAAGGGCAAGGTAATGAATGTACGCAGCCTTTCTTAGTCAACAGCTTCCAACAAAATTGTTGCGTAGACTCCTAGCGCCACAAACCTATTAGTATTGTTATTGTCGTTTTACTTAATATTTTTGAAGAATTTGTTTTTGACATTCGAATTTGATATTCAGAGGACCGTGCATCGTGATATATTCTTATAATAAAAGCCAACAAGATGCACTATTTGTCAACTTTATTTTGTTAAAAAATTCTACTGTTTCGGAGAGATTTACTGTTCATCTTCAGGAGTCTTGTTATTTAAGTACACATTCTCCATGATATACTTTACATTTTTCGAATACAATAGAACTTTCTTATCGCTGCCATGCATTTTATTTTTTGACATAAATAGTTTCATACATAAAATGTTATTTGTTTTCATATTTTGTGTGTACCAAATTTCAAATGCCTATCTCCAGTAGTTCATTAGTTACAGTCATGACAACAGCTAAAGAAAATTCTCACGTGGCCAACTTACTGTTATTTTACTTTGTACATAAAAATATTGCCTGAAAAAACCAGTAACGTTGTTTTAAAATGTATATTACCGCATATCATATCGTGGCTCAAACATGTCTCTAGGGTCCGCTCACCTCAAAAATTCTCGTGTTTTCCTCTTTGTTATTACCGGTTGTAGGAAATTATTTTGTATGGGGTCCTCAAGTGCCCAACAAACTTTCCAAATTTCATGGAGATCTGTCAACTGATTCAAGTGCTGAATTGGAACGTGCTCGTGCAGACGGCATGGAAGTCACAAAATCCTGCTTTTTCATCTCTTATGACAAGCAGTAGGCTAAAACTGATCACTGACAAGAACAAATAGATTTTTTATCATATTGTTTCAGTATTTTATTCAACTCCCGAATTAGTCGGAAATACCGCAAATTCGGATTCTACTGGGCTAGAGTTAATGACTTAAGAATTACGTTAAAAGTATTCGCACGGTGGTCGTGTTGCAAAGAAGAATAAGCTAAAGACACCATACACATATTTTGAAAACGATAGAGAAACGTTACTTATGTTTATTGTGTGCTTTGGAAGTAAGCCAATGGAGGGCTTAATGTTCCGGCAGCTTAACCCCCAGAGAAATAATCATGGATGCTCGGTAGATATTAGCAGAAGTGTGCTCCACAGCCGATCTGGAAGGCAAGGGAAAAACTGTTCCTCTGCCAACTGGGATTCAAACATCATTCACATTTTATTTGCAAAACGTATACATAGCCTATAAAAATTTAGGATTTTTTTTTCTTTTGGCGCTGCGGCCCAACGCGGGCCAGGGCCTCCTCATTCTTGAGGTTTCTAGATCATACACAACGACGCATCACAGTCGGTAGGACTCCTCTGGACGAGTGATCAGCTCGTCGCAGAGACCTCCACCTGACAACACACAACACTCACAACAAACATCAATACCCCCGGTGGGATTCGAACCAACGATCTCAGCAGGCGAAAGGCCTTAAACCGTGCGGCCACTGGGACCGGCAAAAATATAGGAATTTTTTCATAAATATAACAATATATGTATAAACCAGTACATATACCCATATGTATGTGTTTTATATCCCCTTGACACATCATGTTCTAAATAGTTATGTCAGTGTATCGTTGGTAGTTATTTTCAGGCTGTTAATGAAAATATTCTTTATCGAGGTCACCTTACACAACATCCGACTACTACACCCTACACCACGTATTCTCAAAACTTTTCGTTGGTGTACAACTGAATTAAATTTTTATGTACTACTAAATGTATTTAAATAAAGATGAAGCTGCAAAACTGGCTGACAGCCGGGATAAGTTATATAACGTTGGTAACAGTGCTAGTATAAATATTATATATATATATATAAAGGATGATTCAAAAAGATAGACTCAGACAGCCTATTTGCTCAAATTGGTGATTCCAACGACAAATGCTCTTCCTCGTTGGAGGTTAAATGTTGAAACCAAGACGAAACGCACGTTGCACAGCAGTCGCCGACTCAGTTTTAATGAACTCACGAACGCAAAAATTCTTGTGCTGCATAGTTGCCATTTTGCTATCAACTGACGCTGCTGCACGGCTTGCGCTAGGCGAGCGCTGTAGTGGTGGTATTTGAAAGTTAAGACCTTTTCTTTCGAGTGTTATGTAGATCATTCACATACCGTGTATAGTTCAGGAAATATAGACGTTCGAAATTGATTCCATCTTTTTGAATCACGCTATATATATATATATATATATATATATATATATATATATATATATATATGTGTGTGTGTGTGTGTGTGTGTGTGTGTGTGTGTGTGACTCATTTTTATTTATATTTTAAGATTTTTATCGCTCTTTGTATTTTGATTTTTCATACAGGCCGCGAACCATTAAAAAGTGGTTGACCTACCAGTATTGGTCCACGTACCACAGTTTTATGAACCATGCTCTGCGCTGCTCTGTCACCCATTAATCCCCTCCTTCAACACTAGCCGGATGTGTTGAACTCAGAAATGTTTCCTGTTGACTTACCTAACCACAACAACGTACCAAAGGAACAGAACCTGTCGTTCTTGGGCCGTGTTTTCATAAGATTTTGCTTTTAATCTGAAGTTACAGCATGTGTTGCTTCTTCAGAGAAAAAAACACTAATACTTCCGGAACTAAAGTCTAAGAGACCTATCTCTGTATGAGCCTCAATGTGGCTGTCATTATTTCCCTTTTTTCCGTTCTTGCTTCTTGTGTTTCTGCCAAAATATATCGTCTTCCTTCTCTTCTTCCTTTCTTTCAGTTACAGCGAGGTCTTATTGTGGCAAGCATTTAACTTTCATTCTGAAGCTTCAAAGTTTTATTTCGTCTGTATCAGTGAACTAATGGTCCTGTTATTAAAATTTATAGAACCGTCGTCATATAATTCTAGTATTGAGAGCAATTTATTGCATAATGTCTCTTTTGTCAGGCAAATAAATATTTTGAAGTTGAATTTAATAAGAATGGATGAGATAAAGGACACTGTAAGATAAGTGTTACTGAATTAATAAATGCCTAAACGTACTTTAATTCTGGACATGTTTCAAAGCCAAGCTTCTGGCCAGGAACCCAGATCGTTTAGTCGTTTAAAGTGTAGTGGTTTCTTCATGTTGTAACAGTTTTAAAATTCAGAATTTCACACGTTTGCCCACAGAATATATTTATGCTTTGCGTGTGCGGCCCTCAGAATAAACGGCGATTATTTCCCTATACTGTATTAATTAAATGCTTTTTAAATCGCAGACGGAATATGTACTGCGCCGTACGAACTCGATATTTGAATGAAATTCAATTTTTGTTTCATCTGTGGGGTTTAAAAATCGCTTTAGAGGAATCTGTGGTCCTACCGTAAGACATACTTCGTGATGATGATGATGATGATGGGTTAAAGTAATTATTATTACGTTGTGTTGTTCAGTTGTAGCAGGCGTGACTAAATCGTAATGCCTGCTAAAATTTTCAATGTCATAGTCAGCTGTCAGCAGACAGCTCTAAGTCACGATGCTGATTAATCACTGTGATTCATAAAGCTCTGTGGTCTTCCTAAATTTTTTATTAATTTTTTTCATAAATCTATCAGCCAATGCTGGACGAATGGTCTTTGCCTATGATATATGTTTTCAATTAGTTGTGAAAAGGAACAGCTCCTAGCCAGTACATTAGGTATTTGTGCAATTGTTTCCTGTATCTAGTGGTTTATCTAGAGCGTTTTCCGCATGACTTGGGCCATGACTTTTATTTTCGAACAATGATATACTGTTTCAATTATTTTCCTTGTAGATACATAAAATTTATTTCTTTGCCAAGTATAGCTGTTCGTATTTCAAAGTAGCGAGAGAAAGATATGTATCGATCTCTAGAGTCTTGGCAACATTCCTCCGTACCCGCAGTTCGCTTGTGGCTCTCGTGTTAACGAGACACGACTTTGTGAGAGGAGTGTCGATAGGGACACTTTTGAAAAATGAAGTAGAGATGATACTGTTGCAACACACTCACACGGAAGGCTAACAACAAAATCAGGTCGGACGATGAAATCATCAGCACTCAGTACGTAGCCACAGGATGTTAAAATTTTATTGGACCTTTGTACGTCCATTGCACATTATAAAAACTTCATTAAAAACGGACTTATTTCCAAAACTACTGGGAGACTCTAGATAACTACGTGGTAAGAAATCTACACCAAAATCCATTGGTGTAATTTAAATTTCGTCCATATAGGTTCAGCGCAACTTCTACGTGTTTCGCTTTAAGGTCCAATTAAACCGAGTTCGTCAATTCTCCGCGAAATAGCTTGCGATGTAAAGAGTAACAGTAGACTGTGTGCTGTAAAATTTAATATCATTAAGCTCTAACACGTCTGTTAAAAATATTTGTCTATGTAGCGACAATTTAAAAGAACAAGGAAAAAAGTGGTAGTATACTCGTAAATTGTGGATTCATATGCAATCATATCTTGGCAAATAATATACTTATAAACATATGTACGAATTCTTAGCCTTTTTTCCCCCCACCACAATACGCATAAGACGAAAGAAACGATAAATTTATATCTGTCTGTCTATCTATCTATCTATCTATCTATCTATCTATCTATCTATCTATCTGTCTGTCTGTCTGTCTGTCTGTCTGTCTGTCTGTCTGTCTATCTATCTGTCTGTCTATTTTTTTTTAACAGCTGTCGCCGTCTTCCGGAAACCAAACGCAATTCCTCTCTGTTTCTCCATTGAATTGTTTCTAAATTTCTAGTTGTCATGGCTGCTTGTACTCCTTCTATCCACGTTTTTCTTGGACGTCCTCTTTTCCTTCTCTCCCGTGGTATCCAATCCATAATTAATTTTGGTATTCTCTACTCTGGCATCCTTTTGACATGGCCATACCATTGTAGTCTTTTCTTCTCACCCCAGGTGGCGGATAGGGGAACGCTCACCAGATATGGTGGGTACCAGGGAAATAAAATACCCGGGGTGGACCAAAACTAGCACTGCTGCCGGGCAGTTTGATATTGATTTATCAAGGTCTAGAGGAAGAAAACCTTGACCAAAAATCACCTGGTCCTCCAGGTTGGGGAGTTGATGCAGCGGGCCAGCTCCTCGCTCATCACTAAAAAAGAAATGCTAAAAAACCAAACACCAAGCCTCGGAATTCAGACGGAGACATGAGACATGAGACTCAAAAAAAAAAACACACAGAATTAGTCAAACAATAAAAGCTACAAATGCTTTAAATTCTATTTGGTGGCACAAAAATATTACTAAAACAGAAGATCGTACATTTATCAAACTATAATTCAGAGCATTTTGGTGTACGGTGCAGAAGTATGGCAAATCCCTACCAGAGAAATGAATAAAATTTTATCCACAGAAATGGATGTGCTAAGGAGGTCAGCATGAAAATCAAGGATAGAAAAATAAAAATGAACATATAAAGGAAATAAATTTATTTCTATCTGAAGTAAATTATTATCAAAAGAAGTAATGCTTTGAAATTTAGCGTTTGGTAAGTACATTTACTCCACTGGAATAGGAAGCACTGTTTGACTCGTATGACAAAATACATCGTGCCACACCGAAGGACGTTTGGTGTTGATTAACACATGTCATTCCACGTAGAGTCACCTAGAATGGCAGTTCTCCAGCGACATGTATCAATCTGTATTGCGAACTGCAGGGTTATTTTCAGCTGTAAATGTCAGATTGCTGCTGTGGGGAAAATATGTCTTGGTATGTTTAGAGACCCGTCTCGTTGCAATAATAATTAATGGTTGCTATCAGTAGACACAAGAGCCAGGAGTCAACAAATGATGCTTTCGTTCACCAGTCCGAAAAAAAAAAGTGATATTCGGAGTTTCATAAAGCAACCCGATTCGCTGCATTTGTTCCCCACTGACATACTTGCAGTCACAAACGTGCAGAATATATTGTTTCTTGTATCCTACAGGGTTATCAGTTTATCCGGCAAATCGTACCTCTGTTTAGTCGGACAGTTACGCGTAACAGCAGGTGGCTCAGAGATCTCAGCTATTTCAGTTTGCAGTGAGTCGGGGTCCACGCATTTTGGATCGGTGAATTGCAGTTAATGTAACGTTTTTACTCGCCACATGTAAAGAAGGTGCTGAAATTCTTTCCTTCGGCTCACAGCCACGCTTCGCACCTAGCAAACACGTTGTTTGTTGCACGTCGGATTTCTGCTGGTGGTTTTTTTTTATCCGTTTTGGTATAGGCACACCGGAAACTTTTGTCCGAATTTACATGATTCTTCCTCTAGAAAATGCATTCAATTTATGTAACATATAAAATAACTCTAACTCATAGGCTGCTCTACAAGGAACATGGCAGCAGGCCGGTGAAGGGATGGCTTGTACACGATGAGAACCCCGATGTGAAGTACCTAGCTTTGTCAGTTAAAATAATATTACTCGTGACGTCTGTGGAATGATCAAAAATAAAAGAAAGACGATTGAGTTTCTGCATTCTGGTTAATGGCATCGTGGTATCGTACCAAACCCGCACTTCGTGTAGCATGGTCTTATTAAATTACTATTCTCGTGTGACACAGCCTCCCTGCCATGAGCTACACTTCTCCACGTCAATTCAGCACGTTTGTTCTCCACAAACACGGCAACTGCAGGTATTTGTCGAGTAATTAGAATGCGGGTTGGGGAAGTCAATGCTCTTTATAGCTTTCTGCCTTCTGGTCAGTAAAGTTGCTTGGCCTCTTCAGATCTTGCGTGGAAAGGCAAATATGAATAAATTGATCCCTACTTGGCTAGAAGGTAATAATTCAGATAAGGATATTGCAGAAAGAATTCTGTGACTGTCTTTGCAGAATGGTGTCATGGTGCTACACTGTATTCTTGTGTACGACGGTCAGTTGCATATGAGGGGAAGTGGTATTCCCGCGGAGAACACAGCTTTTACAAACGTGTTCTTGGGATTTTATATTACTTGTTGGTCTTTATATTTGCACAGTGCATAGATATCTCGTAGTTTTTTAGATTCAACCCCATTGTTGAAATTTATGCACGTCATTGGATCAAGAATTGTTTTCAAATTTGTCAAGTATTCACCATATCGAAACATTTTCATGTGAAGGTTACACCTTAGGGCTTATTATGTCGCCGTAATAGGAATGGGGAAGGAGTAGTTGTGGTGGTGATAAAATACCGTAGTGGGAGATCAGACCCAGTGGGGGTATTCATATATAAGGAAATTCTGCTTCCCAAAATTCTGGTTGGTTTTTGGCGGACACTTATTTAGCTCCTATAATAAAAAAATTCTTACTTTATTCTTATTATTAATATTCGTTATCATCTTTATGCACGGTATTTACAATTACATACCTGAAATAAACCATGTTTCTAGGACCTATAATATTACAGGTTTGTGTAGTTACCATATATGATACATGTGATGCTACTCGTATTTCCAGTGATCAGCATTTTGAATTCTACTCTTATATTAGTACTTTCTGAAGTATTTGCGAGCTGCCCAATATGGCTCTTTTCTATAGTTTCTTGTTTTCATCATTTTCAGTTATGTTGTTCGGCTATTTTTGATGGTTCTACCTGCCCCTTTTATAACTGCTATTGTAAGATATTTATATTTTAACTTCCTTTTGGCTTCTTGCTTGATTATATTTTTGTCAGCTGAAATTGCAACTGTTCCTTTTTCACTATCACAAATTATTATGTCCGGTTTATTGTTAGGGACGGTTATTATTAATATTACCATCATCGTCGTCGTCGTCGTCGATTACAGAATATTCACCATGATAACGGGTTACTTTTATTGGCGGAATAAATTATAATTTTGTTTTGTTCTTAGTACCAGAAAGTGTATGTAACACACATACACTTTCTGGTGGGTGTTTGTGTGTAGGTATAGAGTTTCACTAGACTAGACGTGTGTGTGATTGTCGTTATGGCTACGGTCGATTTTGGGCTCTTACCGCACATTCTCAGTGCCATACAAGAAAGTTGGGTCTTGCGGTTTCACGTTTTGTGACAGGGCGTCAACTCAATTTGGTGCAAGAAACTTCATGTGCGTGTATCGGTCTGAAATGGAACAGGCAGAGGCAGCTAGCCGAAATGAAACACGCGCTTTGCCAGACAATAATTTCGTGATTGCTCGTTTAGTCAACTCGGTTAGTGCAAGAACTCTTTGTCATATAATTTCCTTAGTACACAAGTCCTTATGTTTTTCCTGGTTTATGCGTTGACTGGAATATTTTATTTAAAAGATTCAATTTGTTTTCCATATGCAGTTCAGAAATGCTCATGTCATTGTCGGCTGCACGGAATAAGTATATCATCATCATAGCCATCATAATCACCATAATCATCTTCGTCATCGTGATGATGATGATGATGATGATGATCATCATCATCATCATCATCATCATCATCAGCGTCAGTTTGTTCTTAAAGCCTGTGTCAGTCACGTACAAATCTTCTCAAACCATATCTTCTCTTCCGCTCTGTGAACCGACTTCTGTACGACCCACTGGCTGGAGCTGTTCGACTTGAGTTAGTTCGTGAAAGGTGCTCTTGCTATTTAGTTTTTATGTCTACGATTTTGTTCCCTTTATTGAATATTCGTTGTGTTTGTAGCGTGATTACTTATTTATTCTCTGAAGGTGCGACTAGCACCTCGAAGTTCTTGTGTCAAGACGCTCCAGATTCGGGTTTCTCCGACGCGATGATATTCACCCCCTCCGAGGCAAATAAGTATTTATTTGTTTTTCAGATACATATTTTTTTAACAGGTAAATGAAACAGATGATTTTTAGAATGCGTTTTGAATAGAGTAATACTCGATTTCAGGCTTTCACGGCTGTTCCGTGCTATAGGGAGCTCCGTTGATGCATTAAGTATTGTTTGTGCTCCTTGCAGTAAACATATAAGCGTGATTTCATTTCCAACTTATTACACAAATCAATAAGGTGGAAATAAATTCACTGTTTTTTATGTTTTGTTAACCGTGCATCCCGGTATGACCTTGTAAATAACCAAATTGACGCACAATTTTTTCTTATATGTTTATTTCTATTTTCTACATGTTTCGGGTAGCCATGTGCCCATCATCAGGAGAATTATTTTATCTATGCGACACCTGGTTTATATTACTCTGTGTAGATGACCGTCTGGTATGCAGGTTAGGATGAAAATGGTTTCAGATGGTCATCTACACAGAGTAACATAAACCAGGTGTCGCATTGATAAAATAATTTTCCTGATGATGGGCACATGGCTGCCCGAAACATGTAAAGAATAGAAATAAACATACAAGAAAAATTGTGCGTCAGTTTGGTTACTTACAAGGATAAATTCACCTGTTTATTTCTTGTTGCGCGGTACAGATTTGGGCTGCAACGTATAGACGACGCCATAGCCCAGAAACCGAATTTCCAGTCCTGCAAAAGTAGTACAAGTGTCACAGGACGGGTATCTCATTTTATTAGTGTGCCTTACGGGTTCTATTCCAATGGAATCCAGACTGCACATAAAAATATTGAAAGGTTATGTACGGTTTCTGATACAGAATCATTTGCAAAAATTGGACACACATATGACGTGATGATACTGCAGAATAATAGGTAAAGCAATATCTGTACAGGCCTGGACAGGCCCGGAGGTTTCCAAAGTTTGAGGCTCCCAGATTTCGTGACAACCGGCACATGATGGTAGTAATATTGTCAGCCCTACGCACGCTAATGCAGGGTGAAGTACTGTAATATCGCGCACAGAAAGTGACCCACTGGAAACAGAAAATCTTGTCAAATTCTGCTGTCGACTGCTATATGTTTGCGGTCTGTTTGTGACTGTCGTGAGCAGTTAGGTTGCCAGACACAGTCTGGGATGTGATGCCGTGCAGCTCGGCGAGTGATTCCGGACATTTCGAAAAGGTGAGAGCATTACGAACTTTCGAAACGCCGGGAACTACTCGCCTAAAGACGCGGCGTCAAAATCACAGAAGGCCTGAATCTTAACAACGCCGTTGTAAAACCCCCAAATCTCCCATGCTCTAGTCCCTTTCTCCGGGATAATTAGCAGGTACAAGTACTTGGATGACGTAAATAATCGTGGAATAGGTAATATCCTAGGCAGTGTCATAATTCCACCATTTATGGCGCATAATAAATATCTGTGGAGTTTCTGTTGACCAGTTGTTAAGTTGTAAACTGATATCATTTACATTTGTTGTAGTTCTTTTGTGAAACCAAGACAAGATTTTGGAGCTAGACATGGACTGACACGTATCATTATCAGTTTTTTATACAAGATGCCCGATGGTTGGGGAGTTGAACATCGCATGATAAGTGGTCTGCTACTGTATGAGGCCACTCTATAACAGGGCCAAGTGAAACTTTAGTTCAGTTCGCCCCTTGTCCGCCAGAGAGCACCCAGTGTGTAGACGGATAGTTGATCTCGCCTCAACGGTTAAAATGTCCAGGGAAGTGAGACCATCAAGCTGTCTCGAAACGTCCGGCATCCTTTACTCATAGACGGCGCGCCACATTCTAGAATAACGGAGACCTCAACAGCACGGCTTCAAGGACTATTTTTTAGAAAACACATCCCAGTTATGTGTTCAATTGCAGATATATTTTCTGAATTTTTTTTACAGCTTAGAATGAAATTTAACACAAAGACAATGGAAAAGCATATAGTCCCAATTCTTCCAGAAATTGCAACAAGAATAGAAATCAGAGTCTGGCGTCAACCTGAGGGGACGAAAAGAGTGTCCCACTTCTTCCAGAAACTGCAACAAGAACAATAGAAACCAGAGTCTGGCGTCCACATAAGAGGAAGAAAAGAGTGGCTCGAAATGTGTCCTGCACTGGGTTTTATGGAGAACACAAACGAGGCGAAATACGGTTTCACTTTTAGGAATGTTGCAGGTGTTGTGGCGAAGTATGTGCGGGGCAATGAACTCGGGATATCTGAATGTGGAAGCTATTCAGTATTCTAAAATATATGTCTCAAAGAACTAGGCCTTTTATGAGACAGTTCTCTAAAATTTCCACAATTGTAAATTGAAATTCAATTTAAATTTTAACCGAAATTAATATTTATTTTAATGTATCCACCGATTTTGTCTTGAACGAGAGATGCGGTGAGAGTCCAACTTCAATTAATTTTATTGTAGCTGTTACTATTTAGTATAGATTTCACATTTTGCTTTGGTCATGTGGTGGATTTATCTTAACGTTACGTGCCGCGTGACGTTTGGTGTACATTAAAATCACTCGAGCCTTGAAGCCATAAACATGACAACCAGTTAATATTGCACCACGTGATAATCCACAAAATTATTAGGCCTAAATAAATTACGTGTCCCTTTTTTTTCTTTAATACACATTTACGGAAAAATGTTTCACGTGAAAGGCATAGATGCGACTTGACGCGAAAACCGGAAAATTTTAATGTACGGATTCTAATGTGCGTCATCCCCGTTGTGTTTTTTTTTACAATAGTAAGGAGTTAGGTATGTTAACACTTACAGTCGAACACAACTATATTTGTTTTATTACAAGGAGTTTACAACAACGACATGGTTCGTCCCTATATTTCGGTCATCTTCTTGCAGTGGTTATAGCGTTTCTGCTTGTACTATTCAACCATGAAGGCGGTTGTATTTGAGAGTACATGTATGTTATCGATAACACATTTTATCAAAT
>Ga0123354_10010389_pt1 | contig 14336 bp, 15 predicted proteins | sample TergutLab28metaG_2_FD_97872 | JGI IMG/M metagenome (GOLD analysis project Ga0123354, IMG submission 97872) | Labiotermes labralis P4 segment gut microbial communities from Petit-Saut dam, French Guiana - Lab288 P4 | ecosystem: Host-associated > Arthropoda: Insects > Digestive system > Gut ... | reverse complement strand
GCGAATTGGCGCAGGTTGTCGCCACAGCAGCCGGGAAGGCGGTTGACGCCCCGCCGCCGCTGGCGCAGGCCGAACAGTGGGGCTGGGGCAAGGACATGGACGAGTGCCGGGAAAGCGCGGACCAACGCGGCTGTGTCCGGAAAAACTACGCTCTCCGCATAGCCGAGTTACAGGCCAGATACCGTTTGGCGCCGTTTCTCGGGTCGTATAGGTTTGCCTGCGACGGCTTTTCCACGCACAATATGGTAGCCACCTTTTTTAAGACCGATCCATCGACCCTGATTGTCGAACACGGTGGCGAAACGGCTTTCATGACCCAGCAGATCAGCGCCAGCGGCGCCAGATATCAGGGCCGCAATGCCACCTTCTGGGAGCATCAGGGTGAGGCGATGGTCACCTGGGGCCAGGGCGGGCCGAAGATGCGCTGTCAAAAAATGCCCTAGCCATCAGGCCGGGCATGACGAGTTCATATCGCCGTCTTGATGTCGAATTGGCATGAGTCCGCCTGGCTGGCAAACAAGGCCTCGACAAACTCGCCCGCATCGAAATCGCGCAGGTCGTCGATCTGCTCGCCAATGCCGATAAACCGCACCGGTATCTTGAGCTCCCGGCAGACATTGGCGACAATGCCCCCCTTGGCGGTGCCGTCGAGCTTGGTCAGGGTCAGGCCGCTGATGCCCACGGCCTGGTGGAAGAGCTTGGCCTGGGAGATGCCGTTCTGGCCGGTGGTGGCATCGAGCACCAGCATGATCTCGTGGGGCGCGCCGGGCATCTTCTTGCCGATGACCCGCTTGATTTTTTTTAGTTCTTCCATCAGGTTGACGCTGGTGTGCAACCGGCCGGCAGTATCGATGACAATCACCTCACGCCCATGGGCAACCCCATAGGTCAAACCGTCGAAGACCACCGAAGAAGGGTCGGCCCCCGGATTGTGCGCCACGACCTCAGCCCCGACCCGCTCACCCCAGATCTTGAGCTGGTTGATGGCGGCGGCGCGGAAGGTGTCGCCGGCCACCAGGAGCACCGATTGGCCTGCGCGGATGAATTTGGCGGCGAGCTTGCCGATGGTGGTGGTCTTGCCCACCCCGTTGACCCCCACCACCATGATGACGAGCGGCCCCTCTTCCGGCATCACCAGTTCGGCCGGTTGCTCCGCTTCGATATAGGCAAGGATCTGGTCGCGGATGATGGCCTTCAGGGCCTGGGGATCGCTCAACTGGTCCCGCTTGACCTCCTTGCGGGCCGCCTCCAGTAACTCCAAGGTCGTGGCCACGCCGAGATCGGCGGTGATCAGAATCTCCTCCAACTGGTCGAACAGATCCTGATCGATCTCCTTCTTGCCCAGAAAAAGCTGGTCCAGACGATAGGCCAGGGCATCCCTGGTCTTGCCCAGCCGCTCCTGCAAGCGCTGGAACAGGGATTTGGCGGCCGGTTTGTCCTGGGTGCCCACGGTGGCCGGTTCGGCGATAGCTTCAGTAACAACCCTGGCCGCATCGACCGACTCAGGGACCGTAGGTTCCGGCGAAGACGATTCGGCCGGTATAGCCGGGCCAGCCGGCGCTGTTTCAGGCTCAACGGCCGCCGCCTGCCCGGCAACGACAATCTCCTCCTCCACCGGGAGCTGGATACCCTGTTCAGAGGCAACGGTCTCGGCCGCCTCGGCCTGCTGCGGGCCGGATTTTTTCTTGAACCAGCCCAGCATCAGCTTTGCGCCTCGCTTTTCTCCATGGCGATTTCCAGCACCTCGTGGATGGTATGGGGATAGTGAAAAACAACACCTTGCCGGATATCTTCCTGAATTTCCAGGACATCCTTTTCATTGAGCACCGGCAGGATCAATTCCTTGATTCCCGCCCGCAGCGCGGCCAGCACCTTCTCACCGATGCCGCCCACCGGCAGGACATCGCCGCGCAGGGTGATTTCACCGGTCATGGCCACATCCTGCCGCACCGGCCGTCCCAAGATCACCGAGACCAGCGACGACACCATGGCCACGCCGGCCGAAGGTCCGTCCTTGGGAATGGCTCCTTCCGGGACGTGCACATGCAGGTCGATCCCGGCGAACAGATCCTCGTCCACACCCAGGTCAGCGGCATGGGCCTTGATATAGGTCAGCGCCGCCGCTGCCGACTCCCTCATCACCTCGCCCAGCTTGCCGGTCAGGGTCAGATTGCCCCTGCCCTTCATCTTCGACGTCTCGATGAACAGAATCTGGCCGCCCACCGGCGTCCAGGCCAGACCGGTGGCCAGACCGACTCCCCAACTACGGGCCTTCATTTCGGGATAAAAGCGCTGCGGCCCGAGGAAGTCGTACAATTTATCGGCGGCGACCACCGTTTTCCCGGTTCGGCCCCGGGCGATTTCAGCGGCCGTTCCCCGGCATATCGCGGCAATCTCCCGCTCCAGATTACGGACCCCGGCCTCACGGGTGTAGGAGGCAATCAGAGCCTCGATGGTCTCTCCTGGCATCTCCAGGTCGTCAGCCATCAGTGCATGGGAGTCCAACTGCTTGGGCAGGAGATGACGGGTAGCGATGGCCACCTTCTCCTCCTGGGTGTAGCCGGAAAGCTCGACCACCTCCATGCGGTCGCGCAACGGCCCGGGAATGGCGTCGAGCACATTGGCGGTGGCGATGAACATCACCTTGGACAGATCGAACTCGATACCGAGGTAGTGGTCGGTGAAGGTCGAGTTCTGCTCCGGGTCAAGCACTTCAAGCAGGGCCGAGGAGGGGTCGCCCCGGAAATCGTTGCCCAGCTTGTCGATCTCGTCAAGCAGGAAGACCGGGTTGTTGGAGCCGGCCCGTTTCAGGCTTTCGACGATCCGGCCGGGCAAGGCGCCGATATAGGTGCGCCGGTGGCCGCGGACCTCGGCCTCGTCGCGGACGCCGCCCAGAGCGATGCGCACGAACTTGCGGTTCATGGTCCGGGCGATGGACTGGCCGAGCGAGGTTTTGCCCACGCCGGGAGGGCCGACGAGGCAGAGGATCGGGCCGTGAATGTCTTCCTTGAGCTTGCGCACCGCCAGGAATTCAAGGATGCGCTTCTTGATTTTCTTCAGACCGTAATGATCGTGTTCCAGGTCGGCCTCGGCCGTGACCAGATCGAGGCTGTCGGTGGTGGAGTCAGTCCAGGGCAGATCGAGGATCCAGTCGATATAGTTGCGGGAAACCGTGTATTCCGGCGACGCGGGAGGAATGCGCTCCAACCGGCTCAACTCCTTCTCCACCACGGCCCGGGCCTGGGGAGCGAGTCCCTTTTCCGCCACCTTTTCCTTCAATTCCTTGATCTCGATCTTGTCGTCGTCGCCCTCGCCCAGTTCCTTGCGGATGGCCTGCAATTGCTGACGGAGGAAAAACTCGCGCTGACGCTCGTCCATGTCCTTTTTCATCGAGGCCTGCAACTGGTTGCTCATCTCCACGGTTTCCAGCCGTTTGGCCAGCTCACTGGCCACCCGGTGCAGCAGGTCTTGTAGGGGGGTAATCTCCAGAATTTCCTGCTCTTTTTCGAGCTTGAAGTTCAACTGCGAGCTGACCAGATAGGCCACGTAGAACGGATTGGTCAGACTGTTGATGGTGGCCACCAGTTCCTGGGGCAGCTCGGTGGCGCCGGCCAGTTTGGTGAATTGGGCCCGGATGTTGAAGAGCAGCGCCTCGATTTTCTTGTCTTCCACCACCTCCATCGGCACCTCGGCCACCTTAGTCCGCATGTAGGAGGTGAATTCGACAAACTCGCTGATGGCGAATTTTTTGGTGCCGCTCACCAGGATCTGATAGTATCCTTCCGGGGCCTTATTCAGCTTGTGCAGATAGCCGACCACCCCGACCTGGTAGAGGTCGTCGGGGCCGAGAGCGTCGGCGTCGGCAACCTGCTCTCGGTGGCTGGCCACCAGACCCATCATGCGGTCCCCCAAAAGCACATCGTCGATCAACTGCTTCGAGACTTCGCTGGAAACCTGCAACGGAAACCCCATGCCGGGGTAGAACACAAACCCGTGCAGCGGCAATATGGGCAGGATTTCGGGGATGACCAGATGGGCGGGATCCGTTTTTTCCTGGGGAGGTTGTTGTTCGTTTTCCATATTATTCTCCAGGCGTTATCTGGATCTGCACCTTTCCTCTCCTGATCCGCTTCGTCAGGCTGACAATGAGAATGCCGTTGGCGTAGGTCGATTCGACCCGTTCGACCTCGACCAGCGACGGCAGGTTCAAGGTGCGCCGGAAGGTTCCCAGCTCGATTTCCAATTGATGGATGCAGGCGATCGACGGTTGCGGGGGCAAGTGCCGCAGGCCGCTGATCGCAAGCCGTTTGCCGTCCACGGTCACCCGCAGACTGTCGTTCACCACTCCCGCCAGTTCGGCATAGACATAGACAGAGGTTTCCGACTCGTAGATATCCACCGCCGGCTGCCAGCCTTCGGCCTCCATCGGCATCATCCGCGGCAGCGACATGGAACGCAGAATGCGGCCCGTCTGCTGCTGCATCTGCTCCAGTTCCTCCAAAAGTTTTATGCTGAACGGATCCATCAGGTCCTCCCTTGCGCCTTCCTCCGAAAAGCTACTGGTCTACCCGCCGCGAACCCGCTCCCGCAGGGGCATCAGCGCATCGGCGCCCCAAGGCCGGTTGCGAGCCAGCCAAGTCACGCGATACAAATGGCCATTATAACTTTTCCAGCAATCCCAAGGCAACAAAAACACAGGCAAATCAGGGCCGGAACCAGGGCCTGGCCGCTTTGTTTTTTTCTTTGCTTTTCAAATGGCCGGCATTAGTGTATAGGCCCACATTACGACGAGTTCACGCACCCCGCGCCATCTCCGGATTTTTCCGGCAGCACTGCGCGGGTTTCATTCTTTTTTTCGGAATTTTTTTATTTTTTTTTGTTGGAGGCAATCATGAGCAGTTCTTGTGGAAGTTCCTGCGGGAGCGATCAAAAAAGCAGTTGCGGTTCGAAAGATGCCCATCTGGCCCAGCAGGAAATCGCCATCACCAAGTCCTTGGGGAAGATCAAGAACAAGATCCTGGTGATGAGCGGCAAAGGCGGGGTCGGCAAATCGACCGTGGCGGTCAACATGGCCCTGTGCCTGGCCAAGAAAGGCCATAAGGTCGGCCTGATGGATGTGGATCTCCATGGCCCGGACGTCTGCCGCATGCTCAACCTCACCGGCTCCCTGATGGCGCCCGAGAATCCCGACGACCTCATTCCGCCCCTGACCTTCAACGATCATCTCAAGGTGGTCAGCCTGGAATACATGATGAAAAACAGGGACGACGCCATCATCTGGCGCGGCCCGCTCAAGATTCAGGCTATCCGGCAATTCATCGCCGACATGGATTGGGGCGAGCTCGACTACCTGATCGTCGATGCCCCACCCGGCACCGGCGACGAGCCCCTGTCCGTGGCCCAGACCATGCCCGGCGTCCACGCCGTGGTGGTCACCACCCCGCAGGCCGTGGCCCTAGCCGATGTTCGCAAGTCGATCAACTTCTGCAGGGCGGTCGCCATGCCCATCGTCGGAGTAGTCGAAAACATGTCCGGTTTTATCTGCCCCCATTGCAGCGAGACTGTGGACATTTTCAGCAAGGGTGGCGGCGAACAGACCGCCCGCGATTTCGATCTGCCTTTCCTCGGCAGGGTACCCATGGACCCGCGCGTGGTCATAGCCGGCGATACCGGCGCCCCCTATCTTTCCTCCGACGAGGACAGCCCCGCGATCAAGGCCTTTGACGCGGTGGTCGCCACCATCGAGCAGCGACTGCCGCCCGGTCCGGTCACCGTCAACCCCTTTGCCGCGCCGGGCTGCGCCTGCGGATCCAGCGGCTGCGGCAGCAACTAGGCCTTGTGGCGTTGAGGTTGCAGGCAGGTCAACTCCAGCCTCAACGCCTCTTCCAACCCGCCAACCACCAATAGGATCGTGGCCATGCTTGTCAAACAATTCACTGTCGGCATGATGGGTGTCTGCTGTTACGTCGTTTCGTGCGAACAGACCAAGGAGGCCGCGATCATCGATCCGGGCGGCGACGAGGACCGCGTTCTCGATTACTGCCGCGAAAAAGGTCTGACAATCATCTACATCATCAATACCCACGGCCATCCGGACCATGTCTGCGGCAATGCCCGCATCCAGGAGGCCACCGGCGCCAAGGTCGTCATGCATACCGAGGACCAGCGCTATTTCAACGACCCGCGCATAAAGGGCTTCTTCTCTTCCCTAGGCCTGCCCGAATCGCCGCCAATCGACGTGGCTGTCAAGGATGGCGACGTGATCGCCATCGGCAAGGAACAGTTGCAGGTGCTCCATACCCCTGGCCACACCCCCGGCGGCATCTGCCTGTACAGCCCCCCCCACTGCTTCACCGGCGACACCCTCTTTGTCGGCGCAGTCGGCCGCACCGATTTCCCAGGCGGCTCCATGCGTCAGATGATCGACGCCATCAAATCGCGGCTGATGCCCCTGCCGCCTGACACCTTTGTCTGGCCCGGACACGGGTACGGGGGCTCGCAGTCCACCATCGCCCGCGAGGCGAAGACCAACCCCTATCTCGAACTCTAAGGCTCCCCGCAAACGCCGGCCCACAGCCAGCCATGCGCGAAATCATCCTTGGCACAGCCGGCCACGTCGACCACGGCAAAACCAGCCTGATCCGAGCCCTTACCGGCATTGAAACCGACCGGCTCAGGGAAGAGCGGGAACGCGGCATCACCATCGAACTGGGGTTTGCACACCTCGACCTTCCCTGCGGCCACCGGATCGGCATTGTCGATGTGCCGGGGCATGAGAAATTCATCCGCAACATGGTGGCCGGCGCCGCCGGCATGGATTTGGTGGCCTTCGTCATCGCTGCGGACGAGGGCATCATGCCGCAGACCATCGAGCATTTCGAGATCTGCCGTCTGCTCGGCGTCCAGGACGGGCTGATCGTCCTGACCAAGAAAGACACGGTCGATCCGGAATGGCTCGAAATGGTCGGCGAGGAGGTACGGGATTTTTTCAGCGGCAGTTTTCTCGCCGAGGCGCCGATCGTCCCGATCGACTCGCTCACCGGCCAGGGAATCGACGAGCTGGTCCGGCTGCTGGACGCCAAGGTGGCGGCGATGTCTTTCCACGAGGAATTCGGTCCCTTTCGCATGGCCGTGGACCGGGTTTTCTCGATGAAGGGCTTCGGCACGGTGATCACCGGCACCTCGCTGTCCGGACGGATAGAGACCGGCGCCGAGCTGATGTTCTATCCCGGCAGGCTCACGGCCAAGATTCGCGGCATTCAAGTGCACGGACGGGATGTCGACCTGATCGAAGCCGGCCACCGCACCGCCATCAATCTCCAGGGGATCGAGAAGGACCAGATCCACCGGGGCGACATGGCCGCCCCCCCCGGCAGCATGATTGCCGGCACCATCCTCGACGCCGAATGCCACTGCCTCGGCTCGACCCCCAAGGAACTCAAGAACCGCACCCAGGTGCGGGTGCATCTGGGCGCCAGGGAAATCGTCGGCCGCCTCCAGTTGCTCGAATCCGAAACTCTGGCGCCGGGCGAAACCACCCACGTCCAACTGATCCTCCAAGAGCCGGTGGCCGCCTGGCCCGGCGATCGGTACGTGATCCGCAGTTATTCGCCGATCACCACCATCGGCGGCGGCCTTATCCTCAACTCTGCCCCCAAAAAACGCAAACGGACCCTGGAACGGGACCGGGAGGCGAACCGGGCCTATTTCGCCGCGCTGGCAGCCGCCGACAGCGAGCGTAAGCTGCTGTTGTTGGTGGAGGAGGCAGGCGCCAAAGGGATGACCGCCGACCATTTGGCGGCCCGGACCGGCGTGTTCAGCAAGAAGCTGAAGAAACAGTTGCAGCTTCCCATTTCCACCGGAACACTGCTGGTGGTCGATTCAGACAGCCAGCGACTGCTGGCGGCATCGGTGGCTGAAGCGCTCAATCGGCGGATGGTCGAGCAGCTATCCGCCTTTCACAAAGCCAATCCCCTGAAATCGGGCCTGGCCAAGGAGGAGCTGCGGTCTCAACTGCGGCCGGCGGTGGAACAGAAGGTGTTCCAGGCGCTTCTGGCCGGGTTGATCAGGAAAGGAGTAGTCGACCAGGAGGGAGCGGAGGTCAAAATCTGCGGCCACACGGTCACCCTGCAGGTGGACGAACAGGAAATGGAGCACAACATCGAAGCATTGTATCGCCAGGCCGCCCTGACGCCGCCCAACCTCAAGGAGGTGCTGGCTGCCTTCGGCGAGTTCCCGGAAAAACTGATCCGCCAGGTGATCGACCTGTTAGTCGCCAAGGGCCAAGTGATAAAAATCAACGAAAGCCTGTGTTTCCACGCCCAGGCCGTCCAGGCGCTCCGGGAAGAGGTGGTGGCCTTCATCCGCCGCGAAGGGGAAATCGACGCCCAGCGGTTCAAGGATCTCACCGGGCTGACCAGAAAATTTTCCATCCCCCTGCTCGAATACTTCGACAAGATCAAACTGACCATCCGCATAGACGACAAGCGCGTTCTGCGCAAGGGTTAATCCGCCCGCACAAACCGTCCGTGTTCCAAAAATGCGGCTACCTGTTCCTGCACCTTCCGATGGCGCATGATCAGGGAATGGCCACAGGGCAGCACTAGGAAATCATCCATGCCGGCCAACTGCGCCCGGGCCACCGACACCCTGCCGTCATTCGGACCGGGAAAGAAGCGGGGCAGGCCGATGGGCGTCCGGTCGCCGGTCAGAATGCCGACCGGAAAGGTCGCCGGACCAAGGCGGGCGGGCAGTTGGTCCGGGCCGGTTCCCAGTTGGCCTCCCGCCGAGCCGAACATCAGGCGGAACCAGGTAAAACGGCCGAGGCAATCCACCAACTCGCTGCCCTGATTGGGCGGACAGAGCATCACCGTGCGCCCCAGTTCGGGCAGCGGCTCACTGGCCAGGAAAGCGCGCAACAGGATGCCGCCCATGGAATGGGTGACGAAATGGATGGTTTCAGCCTGTTGCTGGCGCAGGGCGGCAATGGCCGGGGGGATGGCCGATTGGGCCAGGGTTTCGATGGGATATTGGCAGGAAGGATAGCCGACGTTGACCGCCCGATAGCCGCGGTGGCCGAGGAAGGCGGCCAGGGAGCGCATGGAGCGACGGGTGCGGGCCAACCCGTGCAGGAGAATCACGCCCTCACCCGCGCCGGTCATGTTGTCCCTGGCGGGGCGCCTTGCGACCGGCCACTGTCTACCGCCGCCCGCAGCGCTTCGGCAAAGCAAGAAAAAAATACGGCTGTTCCGCCAAGGTGGCGACGGAACAGCCGCAAATCAAAAGGTGAAAAATCGATCACTTTCCGCCATCAGGCGATAGAGATCCGTCTGTTTGGCCCGCTGGTGATACGATGCCTCCACCCCGTGGAGGTCAAGGAGCTTGCCTCAGGCCAGAAGCACCCCTTCAGACAGGGTGAAAACTTTTGCCAATTCGACCAGAGGAAACTGCTCGGAGGCCAGAGAAGCATACCGGACCGCCGGGCCGTTGAGAAACATGGTGACGTCGTCCATCTGCTCCAGCATGAGATTGCCCATCCGAAAGGCGTTCCACACCACTTCCGGATCGCCGCTGCATACCATCAAAGTTGTTTTCATCGGCTTAATCGCGCCTCCATTTACTTCACGAATCGCAGGCCGGTAATCTTTTCAATGCCCGACAGTGATACCTGTTCGGATAGTTCCCACCAGCCATCATCTTCCAGTCGCCTGTAACGCTCCATCAATATACTGAAATAAAACAGGATTCTGCCGAAGAGACGGCAGAATAGCCAAAAAAACATGTGACGAGCCTGCATTTGTTTTGATCAAACTTTCACAACCACATTACAGCGTATGCTTGAACCGAATAAAGCATTGAGTAATGTCAAATTAAAAATGGAAACCTCCAAGTTTCTCAGCAGATCTTGAAATTTTACCCATACTATTCATCAAGGTGCGCTTGTAGAAACATGCTTTTTGATAATGCATCAAAAAATTGTTGATATGGCTCCGGATCCGTAACCGGTTGGATATTATACTGCGCATTAGCACGCACCATCATCTGCTGGCCTCTGGGCATGACATTCACCGTCATGCGCAGACTATATCCTTTGAGTTTCGTGGCACTGACAGAGCCGAGGTCAAAGGAGGCTTTGTCAATGATAAAACCGAGGTCTTGCAGTGTTGCAATCGCACTTTCCAAAGTCTTCTTTTTGTCGGTGGTGCCAAAATAACGTGTTTGTATTTGGCGGAGTTTCACCTGGGATTCACCATCCGTATCCAAAACACCATGCTTCGCGGAAACGGCACATCCGCCAAGAAAGCATGCGCAACAAAGCAAAATGAGGGCATATTTCTTCATATCTCGTGCGCCTCCAAGAATACAGACTGTGAAAGTTTATCAAAAAATTCCTTATATATTTCGGGATCGACGATTTGTTCAGCACGTGTGACATGATTGGCCGTATCGACAATGACGCGCTGGAACGTGACCCGCACGATTGACTGTCCTGAGGGTTTATCAGTCGCTTTTGCAGGTTCTACAGAAGACGATGGTGTAATTTCACGCATAACCATTGAAACACGGACCAGTTGCTCTTTATCCACAGGAGGGGGGGGGCCTCCTAAAAGCGCAATTAAAATCGCACCGGCGACTTGACCGCCACTGGTTGCATCACGCCGCTTCGAGCCGACCAATATGCCAAGCGCGGATTCTGACTCATCAAGGGTGAAGCCTAAATCTTGCAGCACCGCCCCAGCGGCGCTTAGCATGGTCTGATTGTTATTGGTTTCAAATCTGCGAGTTTGCATTTGCCGGTCAGCCAACGATTCCGGGCTGAGTTGCAAGGCATCCTTGGGGATAGATGCATGACAAGCGGCTAGCAAAAATGTGGACAAGCATATAAGAAAAACCTGTCTCACTATAACACCTCCCTAAAAACTTGATTGTCTGTATGAGAAGTCACGAACAAAGCCGTTTTCGTCGAATTTGATAATAATCGTTAAGGTACGCTGTGTCGTGGAGCTAGCACCGGAGCTGCCCTGCGCCGAACCTAGAACCAACCCTAAAACGGCACCTGTGCCGCCTGTGCCGACGCCGCCACCACCGCCGCCAATGCTCCCAGAAGAAGAAGAATAGACGCGTTCTGTGGATATTTTATCATAAACCCAAGTTTCGCGACGTTTATCATCTGTTGTGACCATATTGGGAGAACCAAGGGCGCTTACTACATCCGCTCCTGACATCCCCACCCGAATCTCACGTTGTACAGTACCGACACTAATACGATCAGTATCACTGTTGGCCACATCGGCACGATGTTTTTGTGCGCTGGCGCATCCGGAAAGCACCAATAACAGTATAGCAATAATGGGAAAATGTTTATGCATAGTGACTCCTTGAGAACAAAGTTCTAGAGCATTTTAACATTAATTTTTACACACAATCTCGGATCGCATAATCACAAGCAAGCGGCGCAAGAATTTGTGGAATCACGGTCAGCTATCTATCTCTTTTTTTTACTTGCATATAGACCGGGTTTGAACCCCATTGAAAAGATGTGGAGCTAGGTATAACAGATATTGAGAAGTATACAAGCTCGAATCCAAGAAGAACTTTTTAACGCAGTTGCAAAAGCCTTGGGCATGGTCCCTGCGGACGATGCCCAAGGCTGGTTCACAATCCTGTGGATATGTAAAATTTTAACATTAAGATGCCCTAGCAAGGTGTTGAAAAGAATCTTTAATACTACTTATCCCACAATATGCTGTGACACACCGATTAATTGCCCCGCATATTATGGTAGCGATAACCCGTTTTGGAGTTTTTCAACATCCTGTTGGTGACTTTTGCCTTCTTTATGAGATCAAAGCGCCTGCATCCGCACGATCGTGCTTCGCTTAATCGCGCCTCCATTTACTTCACGAACCTCAGGCCGGCGATCTTCAGCGCCCCTCGGTGATACCCATCTGGGAACAACCGCTCGAAGGTGTCGAGATCAAGATCACAACTTTCGCAGGCTTCGTAAATATTGGGTATCCGGTGCTGCACCTGGTGGACGTCGCGGAGATAATAGATGATCCGCCAATGGTCGTCGAGCAGCTTGCCGCCCGGAATGTGCATTTCCATGGCCCGATGGACGGCGAAGTTCTCGTCCCACGAATCCGGGTCCACCAGGAAACCCCGCACGTCGGTGGCATAGACCTTGTCCCCGGACAGGGCGCGCAGATCGGCCACGGACTGACGGATGTGGACGCCGTAGGGGATGTTGCTGATCCGGTAGTGCACGCCGGCTATCCGGCAAACCCCCCGGTGGTACCCGCTGGGGAACAGTTTCTGCATCTCCTGCGGCCGCAGGCCGTTTGCCTTGCACGCAGCGAAGATGGTCGGGCAGACTCCCATCTTTTCATAGACATCGCGGACATAATTGATCACGTCCCAATGCTCGTTCGACAGGACAGGAATATCGCATTCCCGCGCCATCCCTTCGGCGAAATCCTTGGTCCACTGCTCTGGATCAAGCAGACAACCCTGGGGATCCAACTCGTAGGTCACATTTTTGTACTGAAACGACTTCATCTGTTCTCCTTTTCCTGGCCGGCAAAGCCGCGGGCATCAACAGCATCCCATTTTTGCCGGCTAATCAAGTTCCGCCACAACCGACAAACATCAGCCCCCCCCTCCTCTCCTGTAAGGGGGGGGCAATAAGACTATTTCACGAATCGCAAACCGGCAATTTTCAACGCCCCGCGATGGTAGCCGTCCGGGAACAAGGTTTCGAGTTCCTCCAGTTCGAGCTGGCAGTTTTCGCAGGTTTCATAGATGGTGGGAATGCGTTTTTCCCGCTTGAACACATCGCGCAGGAAATAAATCACCCGCCAGTGTCCATCGGCCAGTTCCCGTTGCGGGATCTTCATCTCCAAGGCGCGGTGCATGGCGTAATACGGGTCCCAATTGTCGGGATCGAGCAAGAAACCGCGCACATCGACCTGATACTGTTTTTTTCCGGACAGGGCCTTGAGATCGGCGGTCGACTGCAACGCAAGGCTATTGTCAGACGGCCGGTTCAGCAGGTAGTCGACGCCGGCGATCCGGCACAGACCTCGGTGGTAGCCGGCGGGAAACAGCACCTTCATTTCTCGGGGGCGCAGACCGATGGCCTTGCAGACGGCAAACACCGTGGGGCAGATTCCGCTGTCCCGGTACAATTCCCGCAGGGAGTTGATGGCATCCCAATGCTCTCCGGTCAAATGATCGATGCCGCATTCCTTGGCAACGCCCTCGGCGAAATTGGCATCCCAGAAGCCGGGGTCGAGCAGGAATCCCTGGTCATCAACTTCATATGTGGTGTCTTTGTACGAAAAGTGCTGCATACTTGTCCTCCTTGGATGTGAGCAAAACCTACGCCTTGCTTTTCCTGGAACAAGTCGGCGAATCCCCCTTCGATGACTTTCCGGAAAAACCTCTAGTCCTCTACTGTCCCACCTCAAAAAAACATACCGTCCGTTTGTTTTTCCTGCAAGAAATCTCTCAAGGCTCGGTGCACTACTTCACGGTCCGCTCCGCCAGCAGCATGTGCACCTTCTTCGCCTCGGCCCTGGCGTTAAACGCCGCCTCCAGCCAGGGGCGGGAGAGCGCCGCACCGGGGATGTGTTCATGCACCTGCTACGCGCAGACATCCTAGAATTCCACGGTCATGTCTCCCCTTGCTTGTCGTCATCCCAAACGGCTAGCCTCTGTTTATAACAGGAAGTAAGGCGGGGCGTTTTCTGTGGCTTTCTGTTTTTTCCCGTGATGGAAAAAACCGTGTTAAAGCAAGTAAAAATGTGTAACAGGTGTCGTGCGGTTGTATTCGCCATCTAGCGGATTGATAAGCTGATGGGCAATGATGATAGCGGATCGATAGCGGTAAAAATGGCAAAAGAACGCATTAAAACAAAGTTCCCTGGGGTTTATTTTCACAAGATAATTAACAAGCGGACGGGGCGGCCTGACACCGCATTTGATATATGCTATCGCGATGAAAAAAGCAAGTTTAGGTGGCGTCTCATCGGCTATGCTAGCGATGGGGTCAACGCCGCGTATGCCAATATATCCTTGATGGTATTTCGAGAGGCGAAAAACCCAAACCGCCACACAAGATAAAAAAGGGGGCTGAAGTACGTAGTTATACTTTTATCTTATGCGCAAATAGTGCACTATCTCTTTGTAAGTATGATTAAAATTGATCATAAAGCACATAGACTCTCAAAGTAGACTACACGAGCGCCATGAAACAGCTGAATTTTTTCGCCGAAGCAAAACGACTCCGCCGCTTGTCCACGATGGGCGATCCCTTGGAAAAGATGGCCCTGACG
>Ga0123354_10010388_pt1 | contig 14336 bp, 7 predicted proteins | sample TergutLab28metaG_2_FD_97872 | JGI IMG/M metagenome (GOLD analysis project Ga0123354, IMG submission 97872) | Labiotermes labralis P4 segment gut microbial communities from Petit-Saut dam, French Guiana - Lab288 P4 | ecosystem: Host-associated > Arthropoda: Insects > Digestive system > Gut ... | reverse complement strand
TCCATAACTACGACCGTGTCACACAGTCTCACATCCCGGACATTTCCATACGTCGACGCCAAAAAGACATCGCACCAGCACCAAGCTCTTCACTCGACAACACGAGAAGTCGCCTCCCATCACATACCACTCAAGATCTGGGACAGCGCACCCATACCGTTATCTCGCTACAATAAGCGGTACAGAGTGCCTCGATCAACCCACGGACACCTGAATGACATCGAACAGCTACCCTACAAGGACGCCACATCACCCAAACAGTCAGTTCAAGCTCTCAACAAACCGACGGCACACACCACCCATGTACGGCATAAGGCCACCGGTACATCGTGAGGTCCCCAATCCACGACCATAACATTACGGCACATTCCTAAGGTTCATAAACACCCATCACATACACACAACAACGATCCACTTGTTCACCACGATCATATGATCTTTACCTGTATTTTAACCAACTTTATAACATATATTTTATAACTAACGCACTGTAAACCACGGGATCCCATAGGTAACTACTTCAGACGTATCTTGTATTATTCATATTTTATAAGCCTGAAGATGACCCCAAGTGGTTGAAACATGTAGCTTAATTAATTGTACATAACTTAATTTCACATCATATTGTTGTGTAAGACGGACAATAAATAACATTGTTATATTAGCACAACGGGATGGAACACCCACAATTTAGATTTTGATTTTCATGTTAAGTACCCGTCTTCTTGGTTTCTTTCTATCAACATTTGAGTTTTCTGGCTGGCCGGACCAGGAGCAGGAAGCTCCTTCTACAGTTAATCAACTCCGAGAAGGCTACTCAGACGTCCGGGATATGTTGTAAGGTAAAGTTTTGTTTTCGGTCTTGTTTTTCTAAATGGAAGTCCCAATTATGTTTGCGACGATCCCTGACGTCTGCCTAGCGGTTGCCCCGGGAGGGGCAGGTATGATGTTACTTCCCCGTAAGTAGGATTTCTTTATTTGTTTGTACGAGTCAAAATGATGTATTTGGGTACTGTATTGTTTTATGTTTCGATTGTATGTTACGCACGATAGATGTCATGTCTAGCGGATGGTTATGATAAATGATATATGTATTTTTGATTGGCTGAGGGTTGAGCCTTTTGTGTTGTAAGTTTACTTGGGGCCGACAGTTGTACCGTTGTACTGGTTCTTGGATCGGCTGTGGATTTCTGTGTATATTTTGTAAACTTACGCTATACCGATGAATATGTCATTGTGTTGGGCGATTTACTTTCGGTTGTGTGCATGTTTGCAAGATTATGTTTTGATTCAACTATTCATTACTTTACTCATTGTTGTCTATTATTCCATGTTGGGATTGTTAATACAATTATTTTGCTTTTTATTTTGGTTGGTTAACCGTTCCCCACAAGACCCCATCATCCGGAGCTCGGCGGCTCAAAGGACCGAGGGCTGATATTGTACCAGTCCTCGGAACGACACCTAGTATCGCTGCCCTGTTGGGTAAGCGACCCGAGGGCTCAATGGCATATGTGCAAAATATCCATGACCAAGAAAGTTAAACATCCACCCCCTACTGTTCTCTGCACGTGAGATCGCAATTGCTTTTAAGCATCGTGGTTCCCTAAACTATCCTTTGAGAAATGTGCGTGGAAATACTGTGTTGTTACATTGCGATGACCTCTGGTGCCCTCCGGAATGAAGGGTAGGTAGGAATGGCGAAGATAAAAAAAAGAGACAAATCTCCCATTCTAGTAGTAGAAGGTAAGGGAGGATCAACCTACGTAGGCCTATACATCTGCTGGCGAACTTGAAGAGCATTTACAAATACGGTGTTAGGTATCAGTTGAGTATTTGGGTTTTTTTCTTCTAATAACAAATTTTGAAGTGGTTCCCCTGGTCCAAGATAGGAGTGTACACTTTTCGTGCAGGCGTGACTAATTTATTTAAAAAATCCCTTCCATTCTCCTTCATAAAACTGTCAGAAGGTTCCGTATCCTCGCCATTTGAGATTTTCACGGTGATGTGGTTGATTACACTGTTATTTTGTGAAATGGCGCCCCGTCACGCTTCATCGATTACCGGCGTTTCGAGGGTAGATAGCGCTTTCATCTTCAAAGACGACGTATGAAGATGAAATCACATTGTTCCCACGAAGAGTTGGGAAAGGGCTGCCTAATTGCGAGGCGTCATATCCCAGAGGGAGTCCTCAATTTACATTTTTATTAATGATACTCTTTTAAAATTTTTCTACCGAAGAAACTTTGTTTAGTCACTCAAAATTGCCACCTAGCCCTCATCAGCTGCTGATATTTACTTACAAACTTTGTCTTTCCACAGGCGGTTGCTGGGAATGGACACCCGGAACACAGACAGGCACTACAGGTCACTGACTGGAGAAAGGAACTTAACTGGCGCTTCGTGTTTCCTGCTGGTTACCGCGCAACAGAGGATAAGATTTTTATCACTAAAAGGACGTGTCTTATTTCTAGTTGCCTCACGGAACATAAAATTCCTGCCCACTGTACCTGCAGAGAAGAGACAACGACACCTTCCCCTGAGATGACTTTCTTGGTAAGACTAAGATCCATCGCCCCTGCATGCAGATCCAATAGATGTTATATTTAAAATTAGTATTCCGCTTGACGTATTAATTTTTGTGCTCATTTTTGTAGCTTCACTTCTAGACAGGTGTGGTTGTGGCTTGTTTATGGAGACGACCATATCTTATTGCTACAGTCAGTTTACAGACGGGCAAGACCCTGTGGCTGTATAAACATGCTGTCTGTTGTGTTGGAAATTTTCCGGATAAGTAATGCAGTCCATAGAATGAAACTTAAACGTATTTGTCAGTCAACGCTCTGTTAGTTCACGAAACTTTTAGCTTTCTGGATTTTTTTTAACCCTTATCCTGCTGACATGGAAAATAGGGTGAGCTCCTAATAGTGCCAGTAAATGGCAGATGGGATTTAACTCGGCATTTAAAGGGTTAAAATGAATTATCTTTGTGTCTTCAGGTTCCATCTGTAGGACTGCACACTTCCTGTATAAATTGTAGTACAAATTTCAGGTGCCAACAGAGCGCAGGGGAGTTCATTTTTATTGATGTTGGAAGTCTTGCCTTTAAAATAGAAGTAGCGGGGATTCCTGAGCCAGAATATTTTTTTTTTGGCATAAGAAAATAAGGATGCCATTTGTGTGTGGCTGTGGTTTCTTCATTGACGGTGATCACTGTTACTACTTCTGCAGCCCCATCAGCAAAGAAGTGGGAGTTCGGAAACTGCGGGAACCTTATTATTCACGAAAAAAATACGTTTTGCCGATTCTCGCGAAGTGTCGTACATTAATTGTTCCATTTATTTTTATATTTATACGCAATTCAATAATCTGTTATTCAATAAGAATAGTAGTTATTAGAAGAAACCGTCACTCATTATATTTATATCCCGTTGTTCGCATCATATTTTCGAGTTACAATTGCATATTCATTAACAAACAACCTGTTGTTATAATTTAAACAAATTTATCTGACTAAACCAATAAAACTTAGTCGAATGTTGTGGGGTCGGTTTAGGCGATCCAGTATAATAAGCTTAGTTCATGAAGTCTAGGCACTAAGTTAAGGAAAAAGAAAAGTTTGTCAATATTCTTTGAAAATCCACATTCCCTAATGAGGGACAATAAGAGAATCGAGGGGAAAAGCGGACTCCCTTACTTTCGTTGTTAATCATGCTTGACCAACATGGCAGCAATTAAACTCTGTCAAGCACCTAACGCAATTCTGTCATCGCTACATGGCGTTTAGCAGTTACAGATATCACAGTGGAAGCTAACCGGCTATCTAGCTAGCCAATGAAACGTAAACAGTGATTATAATCACTTCCAATGCCTGATTTCTGAAGATGGCTGGAGGCTAAGAGGGGTGGGGGAGTTAACTTGGTAATAGCTCGGATAATCTGGTGGGCAAAGGGTAAGCTACCATGAGCGTACAATAATCAGTCAGACAGTATCTAAGATACCGTGAAATCTGGCAATATGATGAATTTCGAGCAACGCTAATCAAATATCTGCGTTCTATTGCCCTACTCATGACTTCCCCAACGGTCTGCAACCGCCTGACTAGTTCTGTTTAGGTCATTCGCGGAACAGCGGAGTAAGAGAAGTTGCCGCCACAGCACGGCGAAATTTATCTTTGCACAAGGAAAAATTAAGAGCTTATTAAAAGCCCCCAAAACATACATCATAATCAGTAAAATAGTGTCACTGTATGGGCCGGCAGACTGCAGTCCCTCATGATCTTGTATTATAGAATATCTTTTTGGTAGTAGTTGTGATACGTGTAACTGATGTTGCATACACGGCGTTCTTTTATTTATTAATAATTTACGTGATTACCCACACTTTGCTCTCAGGTTTCTGAATATAATGATGGGCCTTGGCTCAGCGTCTAATGTAAACCCCTACAGGTGTCACTTTAATGTAAATTTTTAACGCAGTCCCTAATAAGCTTAATGGACGACGCTGAAGATTCCCAATCCAAGAGAATGAAGTACATTTTTACAGGCTTGTGTACGTAACTGATAAGAGGAGACATACTTAAAGAATTTTGGTTGGAGAACCTTTAGGGGAGAGGCAGTTTTGAAGATCTAGAAGCAGATGAGAGAGTAATATTAAAGTGACCCTTAAAGATGAAAGGTGGAAAGTTGTGGACTGGATTTCCATAAACGGTACATGGGTGGGGAGAATTTCTAAATAACTGAGTTACTCTCAACTTTTTAAAAGTACTCCAATCCCTCGATTTGCTCAGTTAGTTAATGAAAGATATTAAGTTAAATTTACAACGTGCGATTTGCTAAGATATTATGAATTTGAAGGTAATTCCCTGAGAACATATCTTATCTAAAGATCCAAATAGAGCACTGTGTACATGAAATAAGATTTTACATTGTGGATTGTCTTACCCGCAACGAATTTTGCATGTCATAGCGTGCCATTATTTTCAGAATAATCTGATGCTAGAAATTGGTAAGCCTTTAAAATGTGAATAATTATTTCAGGATGTCTGACACCTGAACTGGCCCAGATGCCGCATGGCGCTCCACCTGCGCACAGTTGCGGCCTCGGTATATGTCAAAAGGCTCTCCAACTATCAATCTTTTAGAGATCTATCGTACTAAGGCTGGCGTTCTTTCCAGAACTCTTCCACCGATAATGAAAATGCCAATCTGACGGTAATTATTCACTTGTTTGTTTAACAATCCTAATATTCGGAAAATATTGGTTACATTATTTGACGTAATGTCTGTACTTCAAAACTCTTAGAATGACAATTATCCTTGTCAGGGTTTTATTAAAATTTTATTGTTACATCATGAATTCAAATTTTGTGAAAAACAGTTTGTTTCTTTGTTCTCATTCCAAAAGTATTACCAAAATATGACACGACAGTATAATTATTTTGTTTTTAAATATGAAAGTTTCCTAGAGCATACGTATTTGTTAAGTCGCTGATTAAATATAAAAACGGCGAATTATTCCTTTTAGGACAAACTGGGAAGGAGTTCCCGCTTTTGACATAGGAGGAAGCAGAAAGGAACCCTGCCGGTTTAGGGCGTTCGCCCCCACAGCCTCTTGATCGACCCAAGTAAGTTATGGACAGATGTGCTAAACAGTGCTCTGTCAGGTTGAGCCTTTATAAAACTTCGAATATTTTAAAAATTACAGCACAAGTGGAACTTAAAATAATATGAAAGTCGTGGTCTATTTTAATGCATTGTTGCAACATCCGCGTGAAGCAAACTGAGGAAAGCCATAAGGTATTTTTATCATATGTAATATCTGGGCAGTATTCGAAAGCGGTGCTTCCACAGAGTAAGTTAGAAGATAAACAAACGTTAGCCTATTTGATTGCCTCTTTTCGTAACATTACATATTAACCATTCTTGATTAATTTTCCCTCTCACTCCACGCCGTGTACTCACACTTCATTTGAAAGAAAACGTGTAATTACACGCATTAAATATTAAAATAGGCAGCGATCACCTCCTGACACACCATTCACAGTTACGAAATTAGTATCATGTGCAAATCGTCGTTCATATGTTGCCGTCCTTGTAATGCGGCGGAGAAGTATTCGTTAATGAACCAAGGAACAAATCATCTTGCTTCTATGGCAGCATATATCCTCGGTATTTGACGTAGCGTCATTAAAGGTCCCATAAAAGTATTTAAATAAAAAGCAAAAAATATATTTTGAGGATTACTTGGTTTCTAGACTGCATTCCTCCTCTCATTTACGACAAAGGTAACTTTTCGGATATTAATGTGAATAAGAATCCAACTAGTTGCAACAATATGCAGTCTGATTTATTTACTGCAAAGTCACTCTACATGTTTCGGGTGTCACAGCACCCATCACCAGGAGTACTAAAAACTGTAACCGCAGCCTCCGGTACAGGTCATAACATCGGTACAGCTACTTCCCTCCAACGTGTCTCTGCATATGCTTCTGTGAAGGGTTTATTTTAGTGACAGATATCAGAATACACACAATAAAAAGTTGGGCGAATATCCATGAAGAACGAAACAACGATAAATAAATAGAATATTAACACACCAAAACAACGACCCAATCATAAATATTGATTTGGAAGGAAATATTAATTAGTAACATGTATAATATATATTAAACATCTGCAACCTTTTCTCTGTAAGAACAAGATGGAAAATACAAGCATAGTGGAAGAGTCAGGGCGCGCCTGCTCTTTTATCGGCTTTAAATTTGTGTTCGTGGTTGTTATCGCTCCTATGGTGTTCAACTGGCGATTGAAAGCAAATAGCACATAAAGGCGGGTGTTTAAATGTGTCTTTCCCCGCCTTCTACAACAGTAACATCATTGCGGAAATAATGTTGACTGTAAGGAAAGAAATAAACCCCTCGCTCTTTACAATACGTTATCACGGAATTGTCCACTGTTAGCGGACATGTCTTTAATACTGACGAGAAGTGACAACTATAGACTGTACTGAATGAATAAACAGTGCATATTAATTTCCACTCTTTGTTGTCGTATGCACACTGCAAGAAAATAAAGTAACCCTGTATATAGGCTTCATACCTTGTTCAATATGTGCTTAAACTTGTATTTTAATGCAACACTACAGTAAAAGAACAAAACTGGTATCCTTTCAATGCTGTCGAAGACTTTCTTTAATTTTTTTAAGGATGATTCATAGTTTTTTAACGCTGAAGGTATTTGCACAGACTCTTATAGACCTTCATCTAAAAGTGTGTTAATCTTTCAAAACTGAAGTGATTCTGTAGTTTTAGTAGGTGCTCTAAAGGGATGCGAAGTCATCTGTTAGTGTAAAGTACAACGGAAAGCATAAAAATTAACACGCCGAACCTACTGTAACCTTAACGGCCTGCAGTATTCTATGATAACGTCCTTGCTGTTCCGAGGAATGCGTAGGGGCGAAATTTCCTTTCTAAGGAGGCTGATAAGATTTGCCAAACAGACCATCTAAGACGGTTTCTTCCTATCGCATCTTTAGGTTGAAAAATGCAAACTTTCTGCTAACCTACCGGATGACCTAGATTTTTATAGAATCTCTTCTTTCAGATTTCGCCTTCTTTCCGTGCCCAGTATGGCCAGGGATCTGCCTCCTTCACGAAATTGCAATGATGTCGTAGGCACAATGAGCCCTCCTGTACGGCTGCCTTGCTTGTTTGGTTTTCATAAGCGAAACGCAGCGCTGTGATTTCTGCAGCCTGGTCTAATATTATATCGATTCCCGACACGTTCGAACGGCTCACAAATTCCATTCGCATAGGCGATATGGCCGAACCATGAGGCTTTGCTTCATTTCGTGGAATTATTACGTAATGAATCGACGAAGTGCTGGAGACACAAAATGAGGTGAAGCCTTTCTCCTTTCGACAAAATCCTTTCACGTTAGGACAGGAAAAGATCCAGTTTCCAAGAGTTTGAGCTCTTTTTTGAGCACTATGTGAGGTCAAAGTTAAGAAATTGATTAATCTTCGGTGTGTACAATACTTGGAACCCTTTAGAATTGACTGGTTTCTGCCACGTACTTCATATCACATAGACTCATCATCCTCATGTTTTTCTTTCTTATTAACCCGCTCCCTCTACCTCTATTGCATATTACCAGAAACGTTTTTTTTTGTGATTCAGAAACCCGTTACGAACCATCAAATATATAGAATGGCGCCAGTACAACTTGTGTTCTTGAAGACTCTAATTGCGTTGTTTATTTTGTTCTTAGTATACCATGGCTTCAATAATATACTTGATCGGCAAGATAAATATTATGATGAATATATTATAGTCTTTTTCTGGAATTTGTTAGGGTCTGGCATATTTTGCGCCTTCACAACATCCGCTCTTGTGGGTGACGTTTACACTTTTCACGGCTGTTGATTTTTGCTGGATGAAAATTGAAATAATAATAATAATAATAATGTCTAGTTTACCTGGAAATATCTAATATGCGGGGAAGTCTTGGATCAGTTGTTCAGCAGTCATGTAGAAAGTTAATTGGTTTTATGTAGCTAGTTGTCTTAAGAAGACTAAATCTTAGAGTAACGGTACGCGTACTAGTTGAGATTTTAATATATTTTATGCTGTTATTTATAGAGGCATTATTTGAAAAAATTTAATAACTTGTGGGAATGTAATAAGTATGTACTTTCATCTCCGAAAAACTCAAATACGAAAAACAAGATGGGAAATGTACGTATAAACGTAACTTTGTGACACGTCCGCAAAACCGTTGTTGCCATGGAAAAGAAATAATTATTGTTACATATTTTGAGTGTATTTCTGTGGCCTTATTTATCCGCATAGCGCGTGAGCCGTATTGTCATCTGTGGCTTACCGGCACGATTTTCGGAAAGACCCTATTGAACATAAAATGTGTGTTTTGATTGTCTATGCTATTTTTGCCTGAAATAGTTCTCATTCGAAGAAGAATTCACCGAGATATTTTCAAAATGCACATAGATCTTCGTGTATAAAGCACAAGTTACCCTTTTCGGATTTTACTGAAACGTGAATTCTCTCGACAGATACTCAAACATCAAATATCTTGAAAATTCCTGCAATGGAAGCAGAGTTTTCCATGCGGACGGACGGACAAACCGATAAACGGACATGACGAAGCCAGTAGTCGCTTTTAATAGTTTTGCGAACGCGTCTAATAATGACTGCTTTTAAAAATTATTAAATAGTGCAATGGCAATGAGTGGTTGACAGGAGTGATAGTGTGGTGCGGTAAGCTCTAAATTGTTCCTGTATATCTTTACAGCACATTTTTCTTTAGTATTAATCTAATAAATTGACTCATCGCGCGGTTTCTTATTTACGCTTTGCTGTACGAATTTTCTGTTCGATAACAATCGATAACAATCGATAACATGTCCATCGAATGTTGATAAACATTTTTACGTGACCATTTTTCAGAGACACCTGTAGACTATAAAAATTGCTATTAATTTCACCGCAGCACAAGTTACTTTCAGTTTCAGTTACGGTTGTATGCTGGCAGAACCATGTAATCTGTCACGCTACATCGCACTTCAGTTCAAATAGTTTTCTTAATACGCTCATGTGTAGGATTTTCTGTGTGAAGAATTTTGGACTCACTACGAGTGTTGTCGGTACCGCAGATGGCGCTGACAACTCCAAATCTCTCCTCGCTTACAACACAAAGACAGGGTCATTTATATCACATAGCAAATGAAATAATTTATTTTTAATTAAACCCTACCTTCCCGTACACAGCTGCTGTTCGCAGTACTAACCTTGGGTGTGTCTGCTTCGTAGAAAATGAGTGACTAAGGATAAACTTTAGAGCATTCTCAATAATTATATTTTTCTTGTTGTGGGTATAAATTGAACAGGTCGGAATATTAAAACAAATTTGAGACATATATTCACCAATATAATGAGATCCTCCTGTGAAGAAGAGGGAACAAATTATTTGCTTTAATTCAAAAGACACTTTCAGATTTTTTAAAAAAAGTCCAGTTAGTATAGATAACTACCGAAATGGAGATGATGTTCACTCTTAGGCTGCAAACAAACTTTTTTGCCTGTACGAACGGGAGATTCATCTTTTGTAATATTCACGTAGATGTATTAAGTCTGTTGGAAAGAAGAGTGCATGACATGTATCGTAAAGGGAGAGGTAAGAAATGCTTCTCAAATTTTGTTGGGAAAGTACCTGGGAATACGTTTTGGAAAAACACTAAGTTGCAACTTGATAATGTGGCCTATGAAGGTGTGAGCTGAATTAACTGACTCAAGATGTGGCCGAGCGGCTGTATATCGTGTGCATGATACCGCCATACAGATATAGAATTATAGCTTACTATACAACCACTCACTGCGCAAGGCATACATTGTGGCTTGTATTAGGTCCGTCAGTCTGTCGGTAAGCCAGTCTATCACTCGGTCCCTTCCACTTCCTTGCCACGTAATGCCGAATTATGTCCTGGTATTTTTTCTCTTGTATTACTAATGATTTTCCGTTATTTGTCGTGAATTATATCACTTTTAATGTCTGTCTGTGGAATTATCGATTTAATGTAATAAATGCTGTAGCCTTTGCTACACAGAGACTTGACAACCAAGAAATATCAGCAAGCCTATCATATGCTTCAGCATGTCCAATTACTTTCTTTGTCCGTTGAAAGAAACTCCAACTCTTGTTCAAATGCAAATTAATAAACAGCTTTTCAACACAAAGGAAACACATCAATCTCACACAGAAATTCTACTGTTCAATCCAATAAAGATTTACCTCTACAAATGTTATTTGCTTAAATTATACAGGATGCCTCTAAATAGAGGCAATGCAAGATTCACGCAATTGTTAAAAAGTAAAGTAATTAATTAAATAATATTTTAAACACACCGATTTTTTTTTGCGTGAGTGAAAGCGCAATGAAACGAAAGTGGCGGAAGAGTACTGCTGGGCGATAACACAGCCAGCGGGACGGTCATGCTGAAGCCGATAACATTTTAGTGTTTTGGAGTTTGGATTTCAACTGGACGTCTTTCATTTACTGTTACCTATACATGTATACTCAATTCCGACTTGCTCAGGTCCTTCCGGAGGGCAGCTGTGGTGTACGTCGGAAATTTGGGACTTTGATTAAGAAAGTTACCGGTGAACACGGACGCGGAAAAATTTTTCATAAAAATTACTTTACAAAATATTTTCGTTTCTCTGCACGTTAGTGTAAAAATTACTGACCATACTTTTAACGAAATTTAGTATTAACAACGGGGAGTATGAATTTGACTTCGATTATTGTCAGTCAATGAAAGCTCCTGCATTACGTATTGACGAAATCGAGCATCTTCGACTTCTGTGAGAAATACGTAGGCCTATCGCACAAAGTATGTTACAAACATGTGTTTAAAGAACCTGTAAGGAAAACGTTGTACATACACACCATGAGGGCACATGAGAGAGCTCATTTATTGCTGCATTCATTCATAGCGTCTGCCGTAGATACGATAGTAGCTAGGCAGTACGTATACAGTTATTTTTTAACGCAGGACGATGGGCGCTGAAGAATGGACGTTACGTAAGAACGACTTTGCCTGCTCTACGTCGAGTTGTCTTGCGATAAAAGAGCGCCCTGTATAATAGAGGTTGTAATATATATTTTATGAGTGGTTATATGGATTCTGTAATCCGGTTCCACTTTACGCTGGGCAGCCTTAATTAACATTGCGGTTAGAGAGTTAATCAAAATAAGTAATTTATTCTGGAGTTGAAGAATGCTAACAAATATGCAGATGACCGGAGTATACTGTAGTAGGAACTTCTTTGATGTCCATATACAGAGCACATCAGACCGCGTGTGTTAGTAATTACAGTGTATAGAAATGTTCAGGCTTCAATGTCGAAAAATATTCACAAATTCGATATGATAATTAGACTCTTCACATCTCGTGAATGATGAGCTGGACAAAAACGCTTGTACATATCCACGGTGCTGTCATTAATTCTATAGCCGCAACAATTACGAGCACCTCTAAGTTTCAGTTTCGGTATTAAATGACACTTTCGCATTCTTTTTTTATCATTGTGCAAACAGAAGAAATTCTAAAGAATGTTACTCTAAAAAAAAACATTACGATTTCACTAACTTTGAAGCTTATTAAAAACACAGCTTTTAGAAATCGGACAGAAATAGAAGTGTATTGATGAATTTTAGATCAGTAAATGGACAGTTAGTGCACATGACAGGAGCAAAACATTTCTGCAACACAGAGAACGTCCTCTTTTATTTCCGTCTGTGGTACTGCGGCGAGCGATAGAAAGGTGATTGTGATCCGTGAGTTGGGAAATGTACAAATTGGTTGTGAGATAAGTTAAAAAGTGTGAGGGAGTATTGGTATAGCTGGTCGACCATGTTGACCCAGAGTATGGATCATTCTAACATAGATCACGAGTGAGAATATCGCTGATTCATTGTATAATACTGTGTGGGTACAGCCGTCATGACAGGTTAACTTCCCGTCCAAGGAGTCTAACTGAATGCATATGACCCGTCTCTGAGAAATATAAATTCCTATTCTCGCATCGTTATATGTGGGCATGTCCTTAAAGTGCACCCTTGTACAGGCACTGAGTCTCTGTACAGGCCGTACGGCCCATAGGGGGAGTAGAGGTATAGCTTTACTTTTTCTTTACCACGGCACTAGAAGGGGTGAGGTGTCAGCGTCACGCCCTGGCCGCTCTTTACCCCCGGGAAAGACCCGGTACCCATTGTACAGGAGGCTGGGTGGGCCCCAGGGCCGGTCTGGACAGGTGCGGAAAATTTCGACCCCACCGGGATTCGATCCTCGGACCGTGGGTTATGTCCTTAAGTAAATTATTTACAACAGAAGTTTAGAATCTTAGTAACAACATATGTATTTCTGCAACATTCAAGCTTCTGGTTATGTGGGTTTGATGAAGTGTGTATCTATTTTTTTTTCAGAGTTTTCGTATTAGTGTCGAGCAAACTGAAAAGCATTTCAGTTATCCCGATGCGAATGAGGACACGACAAACAAGGCCTTATCTCTGGGCAGAAAAGGAAGGCAGTGTGTACTGCGTAACAGCAGAGGTAAGATATTGCTCATCACAGGTAGAAAGAGCGAACGAATCGGAAATAGTATAAATATTTTTAGATTAGCTTGCGTATTCGTGTATGTTTCTGCGCTGTTTTATAACTGAGTATAATAAAATTGACGTATTTGATCTAATGACAATGATTCTCCGTAGGCCGTTCCTTGGATGTGCTCATCCCCAAATAGCGAAGTTCATAACTTACTGACTATATGGCAGCTGTATGAACACTGGCTGAGCGCAGTGAAAGGGTGTTTGTACAGTCCTACGGTTTTCTTATACTTTGCATATTAATTTCGCACCCATTACATCTATAAACTTTAAGCTATTAACTAGCACCGAGACAGTGATACAGATTTGTGAAAGATTTGTGCAAAATTTCTGTCGGATAATTTCCTACATGTAAAAAAGAAAAACTGTGAACTATATTGAGTCGTAAGATCGTAGGTGTCTATAGGTGACATTAAAATATGAACCTAATTGAGGGGATAGTACGAGCATTTAGAGAGAAATAACTGCAGGAAGACAGTTGAAGAGACCATCACATTCTAAACCTACAGCACCTCCTGTCTTAATTTTCGGAGTAGACAGTGAAGAGAAAAGTTCCTTTTAAAACGTCGATAAACACCTACTATACGGCACAGCTCCATTACCCCCCCCCCCAAAAAAAAAAACATTAAACTCCTGACATCTGAGAAACGATCAAATATCATAATGTATATTATAATGCAGTAAATAATCATACTTTTTAAAATGTTTCCTTCTTAGTATACAGAAAATGTGAGGTTGACCTCAGTCTACTCAAACTCGAAACATGTAGGTCTATCGGGTAAATAAATGGCCAGTCCTTGTGTTAGATAACAACTGATAAAGTTGCAAAGGGTATGTAGTCAAACACAACTATGTCACTTCAATTTATCAACCAATGAATGCACGATGCTACAATAAGATTTACAAGTATGTCAATTAAGGTGTATTTAATGGCTATATTAGACAACTACATGTTTCGGCATTTACTGGCCATCTTCAGGTTGTCTTCAAGAGAACTTAAGGTCCTACTATATACATTGTGCGCGCACGTGGTCCGGAGATCTCTACATACGAGACTTATTGCGTAATGTAATTTCCATATGTGGTGGTATGTTCTGACTAGAGGCACGAGAGAGTCTGGTGGCTAGTGTCAAGTATGAAGGTTCTTGTT